>Ga0325404_1008608_pt1 | contig 10482 bp, 11 predicted proteins | sample PopdelMetagenome_18_FD_205664 | JGI IMG/M metagenome (GOLD analysis project Ga0325404, IMG submission 205664) | Populus deltoides microbial communities from Bellville, Georgia, United States - Xylem-Control-R1 | ecosystem: Host-associated > Plants > Phyllosphere > Stem > Wood/Secondary xylem...
ATTTTAATATGCTGATATCAAAAATAAAAAAAATCTAAAAAACATATTTAAATGTATTTTAAAATAAAAAATACTTTTAAAAAATATTCTTCACCATAATAATAAATACACAAACTTACATAAAATTATACATATCACCTTTGAAATTAAAAATAAAAATAGTAATAAAAGTTTAACTTGATATAGAGTCTGATTAGTATTGTGATAATAATTGTTTTTAAAATGTTATTTACTTAAAATAGATTAAAATATTATTTTTTTAATTTTTAATATTAATGTTTTAAAACAATATAAAAATATTAATTTAAAATTTAAAATAAAAAAATAATTGTTTTAAAATATTTTAAAAATACCAAGAGCAGACAGCTGCCGGCGTACAGAGAGGTACAGAAGAAACAAACAATTGAGCTAGGCCCCACCATGTTTTTTTTAGCAGCCGTCAAATTCCCACAAACCACCACAGAGTTTTCCTCTCTGCGTCCTCCAAACATGACCCTCCAAACTGACCCGAAAATCCACCAAACCATCTCAAATCAAAATCAACGGTTGAAAAGTAATGAGACAAAACCTGAAGACATACATTTGTATTACCTAACACACACTAGAAAACTAAATTACACTCTCATGATTGAAAGACAACAAGAAAGAGTTTTGTCTTGTGAGTTTCCTGAAATTTAGAAGACAAAAGTTTGCGTCTTTTTTCAATATTCTTCTTCTTCCAGAATATTGAGTTCTTATCCAATAGTGGAGAAAGCTTCAATCTTTGCTTTCATTCAGTTTTTGGTGAGTTTTTATGAGCCTATTTAGAGCTTTTTTTGGGTTTGAAGTTCTATACTTTATGTGAATCATCATGAAATCTTGATGATATTGTTTGTTTTAGCTAATAAAGATTGATGCCAGATTTTGTTTTTGTTTCTTTTAGTCAATTTCATTGTGTTTTTTTATGAGGTTTTGGCTGATTGTGAGTTGGATTGCTAGCTCATTTATTGCCCTTTTGTGTTGTGGGTTTACTTCGAATTTTTTTGGTCATGGTGTTTTAATCTGATTTGATTCATCTTTAGTCGAATTCAGTGATGGGAGTTGTTTTGGGATGGTTGGTATTGGTTTTGTGTGTGTGTGGAAATTGTGGTTTTGATGTGTTGAACTTGATGATCATCTCTACCCGCGATGGAGTTTTTGATGGTTTATGCTAGTGACTGCTGCAGATTTTAGTTTCTAGGGTGTCTGTGTGGATGTTATTTGGTTTTGAGCTAATTGTAACCGATTGAATTGGATTGTGTAGTGTGATTGATTTATAAGATCGTGTCTTTGTTTTTGTTGCTTTTTTTCCCCAGTTTTTGTTGCTAATTCTTTCTCAAGTGTTTATGTAACGATTATCATCTGAACAATTTTGCTTTCTTAATTCCTTATGATATTTCACGTTTCCAACACATGTTGAATTAAATTGATGAGATGTTGAGACTGACTGTTTCCATGCCAATCTTATCTCACTGAACTAACTTGCTTTTCGATGTCCTTTAGTAATGTATTTAGCTGGATACACTTTACAGCTCCTGGAAAGTAGGCTGTATAATTTTTGAAATGCCGTAGGCTAACAGCTTTGGTGACCAGAATGAATGTCACCATTTTGGATTTGGTCTTTTTCTTCTCACAGGTGCCAGAATCAAATTTCATTCCTGGTGTGTCTTCTATTGGTTCCATGATGGGAAACATTTAAATTTGTGTCTGGTGTTTGTGTTGCCGGCGCTGGTTTCATTCTCTGCGTTTGTCACTCGGTGATAAGGTGTGAGCCAATTTTCATTCGCTGCCTTAGTTACTTGTGTTTAGGTGTAAATCAACTGGGAAACTTCTGTGTTTCTGAGTTGATGTCGTCATCTTTTCTAGTTCTTCCTAGTACTGTTGAAGAAAAGTATGCCAAATTGATTGATTCTTTTCAGGTTTCTTCAGTAAGGGAAATGATTAGAAATCCAGCATCTCAGCAGGCATCACCATTGAGTTCTGGTAATGGGAGTGTTGGGCACTTGGTTTCATCATCGTCTAGATTTACAAATGATATGAGTGTTTCACCAGTTTCACCACAAGGAAAGCAGTCTCATAATTCTCCATTCATTTCTCAGTCACTAAGGGATGGAGGAAATTTTCCACCAACCCATTATTCTCATTCAGAAGGGCAATCCACAGCATTCATTAACCACTCTGATGACAACAAGGGTCTCTCCTGGCCTATAGATCCACTTCAGGAATTCATTAATTTCGTTGAAAATGTCCCTGTCCAAAATGGTCAGGTGGAAAGCACTGCTGGTGTCATTGCATCGGAGGATCATGCTAAGAGAACAGACTGGCAAGAGTGGGCAGATCAGTTGATCTCTGTTGATGATGAACTGGAACCAAATTGGAGTGAAATTCTGAATGATGTCAACATGAAAGATTCCAAACAGAAGGTTTATTCCTCTTATTGTTATGGTTTTTGTTACTATACAGTAATTAGCAGCATACACAGCATAAAGATGCCTCCTTGGTGTCCAACATTTTTAATGTAAAATTTATCCACCTGATGTTTATTCTTGTTTTTTTCACATTCTCTTGTTACTTTCATTTACTTAAAACTGTATATAATATACCAGATGTTGTCTCCTAATAACTCAGTCCAACAACCCCTAATTCATCAGCATCAAACTGCTCATAGTGGAGAAGTATGTGCTGTTACTAATCCACTCTTGGCTGCACCACCAACAAAATCTCGAATGCGCTGGACACCAGAACTTCATGAAGCTTTTGTGGAAGCTGTCAATCAGCTTGGGGGTAGTGAAAGTGCGTAGTCTTCCTTGTTATATTGTACCTTATGTCAGAAAAAAACTAGAGTGCATCTTGTCATGCTCACTTTGATTTTTGAATTACAGGGGCTACTCCCAAGGGTGTCTTAAAGCAGATGAATGTTGAAGGCTTGACTATCTATCACGTCAAAAGCCACCTCCAGGTATGTAAATCCCCTGCCTTATACTGTTTCCTCAAAAAATCTAGTTTTATATTTTACTTATTTAGCTTGTATCATCTTTGAATTTCAGAAGTACAGAACAGCCAGATATAAACCAGAGTCATCTGAAGGTAACCCCTAACTGCCTTGTCTTTTCTCACATTATGCACAAGTTTTGCTAACCTCTCGCACATACTTTATCCAAAAGCCTTTTGTAGTTGTATGTATCTTTGTCGCCCTATATTTCTTATTGTTGGATTAAAGTATAGCATGGAAAAAAAATGGAGTACCCTTTCCCCTCTTTTCTATGTGGTTTAAGAACATGATTGTGCTATTGTCAGGAACTTCAGAAAAAAAGTTGAGTCCCGTTGAAGAAATGAAATCTCTAGACTTGAAGACGTAAGTTATTCTCTATCATGGTTTCTCACCAGATAAAATATGAATACATCATTTTTCCTTCACTCATAAACCAGAGTGCTTTTTATAACAATGGACTATCAAGCTGAATTTAGGCTGGCCTATTGTTCTAAAACAGGAGCATGGAGATCTCAGAAGCTTTGCGATTGCAAATGGAAGTCCAGAAGCAACTCCACGAACAACTTGAGGTATGCTATTGGTATTTGAGCTTCTATGTCCGTGTTTTACAATTTAAATGCCAATTTCTTTTACCTTTTATGGAACAGTCTAGGTGTAATGCTCACCATTAGTTAAGTTGGTAACCATTAATATTAGTTTCATGGAGTGGAAATTGCACAAATGCGTGCATGGTTTTTGTAACTACTGTTGCGTGGTATGTTCTGATAATGATGTTTTATCCCCAATAGATCCAGAGAAATTTACAATTGAGGATTGAGGAACAGGGGAGGTATCTTCAAGAGATGTTTGAGAAACAAAAAAAGATGGAGGGTGACAGGTCAAAGGCTCCTCCCCCCTCCCAAAACGACCCTTCCCTTCTACAATCAAAGTTAGAGCAGTCGCCTGCAAATGACAAATTAGAAACCTCAGATCTGGACTGTGTCAAAACAAGGTTTGACACATGTAATGCGAGTGCTTTACTAGAAGAAAGCTCCCAGAGTATAAACAGAAAGCAAAAGGCACCAGAGGACCGAAACTGTCAGGTTGTAGACAAAAATGAAGAGAAGACCAGTTTAGCACCAGTGAAACGACCAAGAACAGATGAAGCAACAGCATTGTCAGCCGAGCCTGCATCCAATTGAACATGTTTACTGCAATAGACAGTTTGCTGCTCCCGGAGATGATGCAGTAAGCCTTAATAGAAGTTACATGTCCCATGAGATGATGCAGAGTCACTGAAGACCAGGAAAGTTTGGAGCTCAAGTTATGTTTTCTTTGGGGTAAACATTTATGGTCATGGCATATGTTAACACTGTCCGTCTAGCAAAGAATCAAACTCTCCACAACGAATTTCCTAACTAGTGACATTTTTCAGTTTAGGGGATAACAGTATATGCTAGTGTTGTGGACCTTTTACTTCTGTTCTCATGCAATCTTAGTTATTGAAAGAATTTGTAGCGTACAATGAAACAGTAATTCAAATGAACTGGTGTTGTATCAATTCAGTTCAGGGGATTACGGTAAATGCAATTGTTTCAACATGCCAATCACCACTCCACACATAGGTAATTTTAAACATCATCACAGAGGTCTACAGGTATGTAACTCTTGTGGCCATTTCCCCTTACGAATTGCTTCTAACAGTTGGGACCTCTTAACTTATTGTTACTTCTTCAATCTCTAACTGAAGATCTTCACCAGCTTCTTCAACTAGTTCAGCAATTACAGGCTGTTCTACGTTTGCATCATGCTCCTGTTCATAATCACTTGGATAAAAATTCCCACAATTCACCAGATTTTCAACTCCCTCGTTAAGCCCAGTGCTAAATCAATCCTCTTGCATTCAAGTATCTCTAGTGAAGTGTCTTCCTGATAGATCAAACTTTATATAATGTTCACTTAGAAAAAGGATATTAGGATATTAGACGGCGTCGAGATATTTGATACACAGCATGCTGTTGGCAAATAGTTCTAAATCTCTTTCCTTCTCACAAACTACACGCCGGAGAGTCATCCTCAACATATGAATGGACATGGAAGGGCGAATGGAAATGGTGTTCATGCTCAACATTAGGTGGTAGTGGAATTCATTGTGGATGAAAATAACAAAAGTTTCACTCCCAGCAGACGTAGAAGGAGTCTTCGCAAACACCTTTGCAGATCTTGCATGGAGAGATTCGATGGAGAGGACCGATACTTGGCACAAATCAATAGAGATCAATCCAGTGACACTTGATGTTTTACCAGTAGAGAATTTCTTGTGGCAGTTCTGTACAGGATTTGTGAAGGAAGAATCTGCAGTCCATGCAACCGTAGGCAGGACCTGAGAGCTACAGCTTGCATCCACTACAATTCTTCTTGTTGATGTTTGGCTACTTTCATCAGTTGAAAGAGCACTTTGCCATCCAGGTTGAAGCGACTTTCTTTGCAATGGTAAACAGAAAAGCCCGAGGAAATAACTCTTCACCGATCACAAATGACATGGTAGCTCGAAAAGTTATAGAAGTTGGTTTTAACTCATCTAGAAAGATTGAGATTTTGAAAAACTAAATATGAAAATAAATCATACTAGTTTCAAGATCAAGTAAAGCTTTTTCAATTTTGTGTTCTCCAATAAAACATGAAATTATTGGACAACCAGAATCTTTATATTTCAAAGCATTATTGTTTTGAAGAAAGATACTTATTTGTTTGGTTATAAAGACTTTTTTTTCACATTTAGTTTTCTTTTTATAATGCACAAGTCTTTCAAAAATTTAGCATAAAAAAGGTATCCATTTAATAGCATCCAACAAATGTATATTGATCTTTACCTATTTGAAAATTTCAAAAAACTAAGAATTGTGATTCACTTTCCATTGATTAGTCATGACATGAGGAAATGAAAGTACTGGTGAGGAATCGGTCTTTTCTTTGCAATGTTTAGGTTCAACCCTTTTTTTATCTTCAAAGATTGATTTATCATATTTTTCTCACGAGGTTTAAGAATATGTTTTTCTATAGCCTTACCACTACGAAGAATCATAACTGATTTGACTTGATTCATGTGTTGATTCCCTAAGTTACCCATACTTGAGTTGTATTTTTTTCTTTTGGATTTTGCTGTGGTTGAAAAGAAAACTTACATTTCTCTTGAAAACTGAAAGCATATGAGAAATTTGAAAGAATGTTGTTTTGGAATCTGCCATAGTTTGACCATTTTAAGTATTAATTGATTTTGCTTTTTAATGAATGCATATAGTGGTTCCTCAAGATTTCTTCTTAGAGGAAGAACATAAGAAAGTGCATATCTTTAAGAATTTTGAAAGTTATAGTATGTTTGAAGTTTATGCATTATTGTTATTACTTTTCCAACCAAAATTTGGATAGTTTCTCCAACCAAAATTGTATATTTACAAGTATGGATTAGGATTTAGTCTTTGAAAACTATTTAGAAAATTAACTTGTTTATGAAGACATTCCATGAAAAATGGCAAGTTGGATAATCATTGGTTAAGTGTTCATTAGTTACACAAATTTAACACACAATTTCTTGAATAAATTTTAATTGACCGCCTTTTTTTTTCAATTCTAATCCCTTGACTTTTCTAACTAAAGACAAAAATTTGGCTTGAAGGTCATGATCTTCCTTAAGGTTATACATGACTCCACTTGATGTATAGGGGGGAGTTTTACTCGGTGCTTCACAAGTTCTTGCAATGTCCTAATTTTAAGCATTTTTAACTAACAAGTATATGTACTCAATTGCTTCATCAGGATCTTTATCTTTAAAAGTCCCCTTACATATCAATTCCATCATTTGCCTATCTTTAGGTGTTAAAACCTTCATATAAATGTGAAACTAATCTCTATGTTTTAAAACCATGGTGGGGGTAAGTATTAAACAAGTCTTTATACCTATTCCAATACTGGTAAAATATTTCTCCTGGTTTTTTAGTGAAGATGATAATTTGTTTTTTGAAAATTTTGTTCAATGAGAAGGAAAAAACTTCTTTAAAGATTGTTATTGCATTCCATCCCAAGTACAAATAGATCCTGACCTAAGATTTTGTATCTATATTTTAACTTTATCTTTTAAGATAAAAAAGGAAAAAAAACTTTAATCTAATGGTATTCATGCTACAATTTAAGTCATTATAAGTGCTAAAAACATTTTCAAGTTCTCTCAAATGCAAGTATGAATTTTCTGAATCTAAGCCATGAAAATTTGGTAAAAGTTGAATAATACTTCACTTAAAAATAAAGTGAGATGCATCATGAGAAAAAAAAATATACATGATGGTGCACTTATTCTTATTAGATTCATGTGGTCTCTAAGTATTTGAGGACAATTATTATCATTGTAAAGTGACTGGTTATTTTCTTTAGCCATGTTTTCTAAAGAATATGAAGATTTTCTAGAAAGTCTATCACTTAATATGCATAACCAAACTTTCATGCAAATTTAGAAAAAAAAAAAGGAAAAGAAGAAAATAAAAAATAAAAGTGAAAAGAAAAAAAATTATAGTATGCATACTAACCTCCCGGGAAACAACAACCAAAACTTGACATAATTAAATAATTGATGTTTTCTTCCAGGTGCATAAGTGTTAAAGTAATAAATAACCTGACAACATCAAGGTTGATCCACATGAAGATTAAGGATATAGAACCACAAATAATAAAAGAAACAAAATTAAAGAGATCTAAAAGATGTGTTATTAATGTAAATATTTAACATAGATAAAACGATTGCTAAGATTAAATGATCCACTAATGATATTTCAAATAAGTATAGTCCAAACTATTTATATTACTCAACTAGAAACCATACACAAATGAAATTTCAATCCGATGATTTATAATTAATGATTCATTTTAAGTTATTAATATGATCATATTAATTATCTTTAATTATATTATTTGAGTAACATTAACACTTGTAAATGTTGTAAAGTATTCACGATGCTAACTTATATCAATACAAATTAAGATCCTTTTATAGCAAAAGTACCGGTTTTCCATGAGAATCAAGTAGTTGTTGTGCTAAGGATTGTATTTCACGAATCAAGACACACCACTTAACAAGGAGGGTATTAAGATTGATTAAGATAACAATTATAACACATGTTAATAGAAAACTTTCTTGAATTTAAACAATAAAGTTCATATTGAGTTTGTACTATACTTATTCGTACACCATTAGTGTAACATTTTCACATTGAAAAAAATAAACTTATAAACATAATTAAGAAAAAATAAACTTATAAACTCATTAATAAGAACATAGTTATGATATAAATTAACGAAGTAAAATAAAATAAATGATAAACATAAACAAGAGATTAATGAGAATATAACATGAAATAAAACTTGAATATTATAAAAATAACAAAGAAAACAAAAGCATGGATCTTGATATGAAAACCAAGATGTCTAAATATATGACAAATACTTCCTTCTATAGGATAAAATTTAAAACTATTGATATGGTGGTTAACTATTGATTTGGTAGCTAGAGAAAACATCATTGATAATATTATAACCTGAATAGATGGCTTGTATAAAAGTTGTAGATATTTATCTTATATTTCCAACCAAAAAAGAAAGAGCTTATTTGGGTTTCTATAACTCTATATTTGGGTTGAACACCAAATAATATCTGGGTTGTACGATAAATTCAGTCTTCTCTTTTATTGTTAAGATTTAAACATAAAAGCAGCAATATTAAGTCTTGAGCTCTTCATGAATGTTTTAGACATACATCTTAGCTTTACATCAAGATAAATCACACTTGAATCCAAGGTCGATAGCTTCAGTTATAACTTGAAAACCAAATGGTGTTCTAGTTAAATAGAGTTAGCCTAAATAGGATTTCTTCTTCAAGCTCAGCTATCTCTTTGTCTCTTCATATAAACCTCAATTTCATTAATTAAACATATCAATTAGTATTTTGAATTGTGAGATATGTCTATTTTACAAACCTACATTTAAAATCGAGCATTCACTATAAATTAAAGATATCTTATATTATCAAACTTGTCATTATAAAACGTGCTTGAGTTAGAGAATTTAATGATACGTGCAATGTGATGATATAAATCCTTAATAAAAATTCACTTTTAAGTATTTATCACCTTTATTTTAACTAGCATAAGACCCGATTTTTTTTATATAAGAGACAATAGTCGCTTGCTTGGATAAATGACACATTGTTTTCTTGTTGACTTTTGACCATCTCTAATGGTAGGAAAGTTATAATCCTTCTTTTTAGATCTCCCAAACCTAATTTTCAACCTGTTTTCAGTTGAAAATAAACACAAAAAACCTTATGAACCTCAACCCATTTCCAACCCTCAAAAAACATATATTCACTCTAAAAATTAAAATCCATCTGAATAAAAAACAAATTTATGGTTTCCAATCTATATTTTATGACATGTTCAAAGAGAAACACAATCTCAATTGAACCCTTCTCTCTAAAACAAACTTCCTAAGGGTCTGTTTGAGATTATGGTAGCGGTAGCAGTTCAAAGTGCTTTTCGCCTAAAAATGCATAAAAATAATATTTTTTTTATTTTAAAAAAAATCATTTTTGATATCAGCACATCAAAATAATCTGAAATCATAAAAAAAATAATTTTTAGCAAAAAACAAAATTCAAAATTTGAGGGATTCCGAACAAGCTATAACACTAAGATCAACATTTTTATGTTTGAAATGTGGCTGACCAAACATTTTCTATATCATTTTTTATTTTTCAATGACTTTCTCTTTCCTCTCTCAAATTCTATAAATCGAAACATAAAACAAATAAATTTTAAGACTAAAATGTGAAATCCTTAAAAGATTAGGAGAAGAAAATAAAAGACCAATAATAGTAGGGAGTGCACTATAGCTTTTTATGCCCCTCATGAATAGTAAAAATGGTTGTGATGTGTTAGCTTTGATCCTTATTATTTTAAATTTTTATTTGATTAAATTAAATTCTATTTTATAATATTAAACTTTAATATAATGTTGATATTTTTTTTATTCTTATGAATATGTAATATAAATTAAACTGAAATAAATTAAATAAAGGATGAAATTAAAAAAATTAATTCGACTGTAACTGTAAGGAAAAAAAAAGGGGACTAACTTTTACTATATTGTGGTCAACCATAGGGCAGCTGGGTCTTGATCCGTATGAGAGATATCTTCAAGATAACGTTATGGGTCAAGTAATGACGTGGCTCCATACAAATGAAGCAGAGAAAAGATTAGCAATAGAAAGTCTTGCATTCAAACTTGATGGTTGCTTGTTTTCAAACTTGACGATTGATTAATTTTCTTGCTTCAAAATTAAATATTTAATTTAATTTTTTTATTTTTAAATCTAATTATGCTTGTTCTTTCTTTTTATTATTTTATAACTTTTTTATTTCTTGTTTCAAGAGTTGAAGAGGAAAGAT
>Ga0325404_1008610_pt1 | contig 10481 bp, 7 predicted proteins | sample PopdelMetagenome_18_FD_205664 | JGI IMG/M metagenome (GOLD analysis project Ga0325404, IMG submission 205664) | Populus deltoides microbial communities from Bellville, Georgia, United States - Xylem-Control-R1 | ecosystem: Host-associated > Plants > Phyllosphere > Stem > Wood/Secondary xylem...
GTATTGTTTGAATTATACAACAAATTATTAGTTTGAGATTTAAATCCTTTCATATTTTTAAAATATATAACCGATGAGTGTTGAATATATAATTAAGGAATTGCATAATGATTTCAGTACTCGAAGGTTGTTTCTTCATAAATAGGAATTCAATAATAAAAAAAACGAAACTATAGTTTTAATATTTTTATGAACTAATACAATTTTCCTTCTCGTTCGACCTTATAATTTTATTTAATTTAGGTTGTTAAAATAATTTGATAATTTGTGTTTATATATATATATAAACACATATTGTTTTAACAGCCGAAATTAAATCAATAAATTACAAACGCCATTCTCCTCATAGCCTAAACTGCATAGGGTTTTTATTTCCTGATAGAACTAGAATGGAAGGTGATTTTCATTCTCAATTCGCAGGCAATACTACCCATAATCCAAACCGTAATCTGGGCTGTTATGAATTAATAATTTTGTCATTTCCATAGACTTTATCTTCAAAGAGAACCCTAATCTCTTCCAAGGTCTTTCCTTTCGTTTCAGGCAAACAGAAACAAAAGAAAACACCGCCCGCTGCTATAATTCCAGCAAGTGCAAAAAACATGCCTCCAAATGTTTACCTGCTTTTGAAACGTCATGGCCGTGATCCCACCTATCAACCTGTTCACGGATATTGCCAAGCTTGAACCTTGGGCCCTTAACCTCGTCGGAAATATCTCTGATGAGTAGACCCACGCAATCGGCCTAAGCCCCATTGAAAAGAAGGAGGATGCAGCAGCACATACGGCTGCTACACACAATGCAATGGCCCATAAAGGCTTACTGTTTGACTGCTCAACATACTTTGAGAGCAGACCCAACCCAAGTAATGAAATGGCCATTCCACTTGAGCCCAGCAACAAGAGGGGCCGCCTTCCATACCTGACTAAAGAAAAGTTCTGACACCAAAACACATATGATGTCTTGGCTATCCCCATAATGATTGTAACACCTATTAGCTGTTTCCTGCTTTGGATTCCTGCATCTTCGAACACTTTAGGACTGTAATACACTACAGCATCATTTCCTGAAGCTTGCATGGAGAAGTTGACTCCAATAGTTGCAATGAGAATACGGCGAATGGGACGAGATGGGGAGAACAATAGTTGACTCCAATAGTTGTAATGACCACGCCAGTTGCTTGAAGAAGCTACATTCGTCAAATCTGTGGCAGCTTTTATCATTTCAGCTAGTCTCAATTCCGCTTCATCTGTAGATTCTGATGTTTTGATTAGGACCTGCTTTGCTTCATCATATCGGCCTTTCATGACGAGCGAATGAGGGGACTCGGGCATCACCATAACACCTAATGCAACTACTATAGCTGGGAACGCTGCAAGTCCAAGCATTAGTCTCCAGTTTACGTTCCGAGGAAGACTTGACAGACTGAAGTTGGAGATGTAACCAAGTAGAATTCCGATGTTGATGAAGACTTCAGGAAGAAAGATAGGAAACCTCTAGCCATGGCTGGTGAGAGTTCTGAGGTGTAGACTGGAGAGATCAATTGGGAGAAGCCAACCCCAATGCCAGCTACTACCCTTCCAGCCATGAGGAACAAGAAGGATGGAGCGAATCCCATAATAAGTGCACCGATAAGGAACGTGGCTGCCGCCAGGACAATGGTATAGCGTCTTCCAATATAATCAGATGTCCTACCAGTGGCTAGCGATCCAATCAATGAAAATAGATGCATTAAGGGAACCCGCCAAGATCTCTACTTGGATTGGTGCGATCTTCAGGGGGTCCTCACCACTCATCACCACTATGTCTGCATATAACAATTTATGACAAAAAATTAGAGATAAAGACAAAAAAAAAAAAAAATTAAAGTTACTACATTCAAGATTGCTATTTACTTTAATCGGATCTCCTTTTCTGTGTTCCAATATTTTTGTTTGTTTTTTTTAAGTTCCTTCCTCCCTTTGATGAAGTGCTATTGTATGCACATGGATGTCATCACATCAATAGGAGAGCTTATCTGGAATGAAAAGCACAAAACTCACCATAAATGTTGATCTCGGGAAATTGAAGAAACAACTGTAGTATTTTTGCAGTTTTTATTAAGAGAGAATTGGCTATAAATAGCCTTACAAACAGTAATAGAAAAAACTGAAAATCAGCAGCTCACGTATTCACTACTCCTATAACGTGGGAAGCAGGTAAGCAGTTGATTGACTAAAACAAACTGTAGCTAAATGATCCTATTAAATAGGAATTATTAACAACTCAGTACAAAGACTAGTGAACCAAATTCTAAAGCTAAAATCTTAATTAAATTGTATGCCAAGTGCATCATTTATACTAGAAATACAGCAAACTCCCATTAGACCACGCAGTTTCACAAAGACATCATGTTTTAATGGTTTAGTCATTATATCTGCAATCTGATTATGAGTTTGACAATGAGTTACTTCCACGACACCCATGCTGGTGAGCTCTCGAATGAAATGAAAACGAACATTAATATGTTTACTGCGTCCATGTAGCACCAGATTTTTACAGAGTTTAATGGCAGAACTGTTGTCACAATGGATTGTTGTAGAGCCCTCTTGATTATGCCCTAATTGCTGTAAAATTCTTTGTAGCTTTATTTTCTGGCAAGCACATGATGCTACTGCTATGAACTTAGCTTTTGTGGTGAAAAGTATCACTATGAATTGTTTCTTTGAAGACCATGATACAACTCCTGAACTTAACATAAATACATAACCTGAAGTGCTTTTTCGATCTTCAACATCACCAGCATAGTCACTATCAGAATATACATTAAGACCTTCAAATCCTCCCTTCTTGTAGAACACTCCAAAACTGACTGTTCCCTTTAAATACTTGAAAACCCTTTTTGCAGCTTGTAAATGAAGTTCAGTTGGACATTCCATGTACCTGCTGAGAAGACTTACTACGAACATCATATCAGGTCTAGTGGTAGTTAAATACATTAAACTTTCCACAATTTGCTTGTATATTGTGTTGTTTATTTTTGATCCACCATGATCATTACAAAGCTTTGTACCGGGAACAATAGGATTGTTAACAGAATTGCATCCATCCATTTTAAACCTTGTCAATATTGTTTCTACATATTTCTTTTGCCCAACAAATATTCCATTTGAACTTTGTAAGACTTCAATGCCCAGAAAATATCTCATCCTTTCCAAATCAGTCATATCAAATTCATTCATCATAGATTGCTTAAAATCATCAAACATACTTGCATCATTACCAGTGAATATTAAATCATCAACATAAAGACATACAACCAAAATATTACCTCTACCTCCAGTTTTGATAACAATGTATGTTCATAAGGACATTTCTTGAAGTTTTGAGTTGCAAAATATGATTCGATTCAGCTGTACCAAACGTGAGGGGCTTGTTTGAGTCCATACAGTGCTTTCTTTAGCTTGTACACCATCTGCTCTCTTCCCTTCTTCTCATAACCAGGAGGCTGCTCAACATAAACTTCTTCATTGAGCTCTCCATGCAAAAATGCCAATTTCACATCCAGTTGGTAGATAACCCATTCTTTTTGAGCTGCAAGTGAGATGACCAATTGAATGGTATCTAAACGGGCAACCGGTGCAAAGACTTCAGCATAGTCTATTCCATGTTGTTGCATGTACCCCTTAGCCACAAGACGTGCCTTGTGTTTATCCACTTCACCGTCTTTTTAAAAATTTGTCTTGAAAATCCATTTAACTCCCACCTTTTGCCCTCCTTCAGGCAATCTAGTAAGCTCCCAAGTGTTGTTTCTCTCAATTACATCTATTTCTGCCTCCATAGCTTTTTGCCACTTCTCACTTTTCACTGCTTCGGCATAGCTTAATGGATCACTACCTGCATACAAAGCTAGAAATGCATAGTCATCTTCTTCAGATAAACCCTCACTACTTATATAATCTTGCATCCATCCCGGTGGTCTCCTTATTCTTCCCTCCTCTGAGTTTGTTGAATGATTTTCTGCTATTACAGTAGACTCTATTGCAGCAGACTCGTTCCCTTCTGTATTCACATCTAGAATTGTTGCAGCTTCATCTGCATGTGGCCTAATTGCTGCTTTGACATTTGTATGTGGTTTGATGGTATAGCTCTCTTTTGCGTGTAACCTAATCTCTTCTACATTCATGTCAGCTGGCTCTTCTGCATTCGTGGCAGCTGTATTGCTGTCACTCCACTATAGATCAACCAAAATGGCTTCTTCATAACTGTTGTCCCAGTCCCAGCTGCCTTCTTCTTCAAACCTCACATCTCTACTGATTATAATTTTTTAGATAGTGGATCAAACAATCGGTAGGCCTTTAATTCCCCACTGACTCCAAGAAAGACACACTTTAAGCTTTTATCATCTAACTTTGTTATTTTATTATAAGGAATATGAACATATACAATGCAACCAAAAATTTTGAAGTAGGAGACCGAAGGTTTGATTTGACTCCTAGCTTCTTCTGGGGTGATGTTTCTCACAACCAATGTTGGACTTCGATTCAGCACATGAACTAACCAGTTAACAGCCTCTGGCCAGAAATTCTTACCAGAAATTCTTAGGAAATTTCTTCTCGGCTAGCATGCTCCTAACCATATTCATAATGGTCCTATTTTTCCTCTCCGCCATACCGTTTTGTTGTGGTGTGTATGCTCTTGTTAGTTGTCTTCGTATACCATGTGCAACACAAAAACTGGTGAATTCATTGGAAGTAAATTCACCTCCACGATCAGTTCTTAATCCACTCAAGTAAACCCCCGACTCCTTCTCAACAAGATTTTTAAAGCTTTTAAAAACATTAAAAGCTTCTGATTTCTCTGCCAAGAAATAGACCCAAACTTTTCGACTAAAATCATCAATAAAATTGATAAAGTACCTCTTGTTGCTGTTAGAAATAGGCTTGATTGGTCCGCATATGTCTGCATGCACTAGTTGAAAAACTCTGGTTGCCCTCCATGTACTGTTCTTGGGAAAAGGATCTCTAGGCTGCTTTCCGATCATGCATTCTTCACACAGCTTCGTAGGAGGCTTTATCTGAGGTAGTCTATGCACTATATTTTTCTGTTGAAGAGTTTTCAGTCCATCATAGCTTAAATGACCATATCTGCAATGCCAAACTCTAGCTGAGTCTTCTGTCATGGTGCTGTAACAAGTCTGCTCTTTTGCTTGACAATGAGCAAGTAGAATGAACATTCTATTTGATGACATTGTGGTCTCAATAATTAATCCTCGATCAGGATGATAGACCTTGCATTTCCCATGCTGAATAAGAATTGCAAGTCCCTATTTCTAAAGCTAACCAATGCTCAGCAAGTTACTCTTTAGATCAGGTATATAAAAAACACTAGTGATCACCTGAGTATTCTCATTTACCTTGATCCTTACATTTCCTTTCCCCATTACTGTCATGCTTGAGTTGTTTCCAAGTTTCACTGTCTCTCTAAAATTCTCATCAAGATCAGAAAAAAGCTTCTTCTTCCCACACATATGGTTGTTGTACCCTGAATCCAAAAACCAAACTTCAGCTGAATTGATTTTCTTCTCTTCAACATAAGCCATCAATAACATCTCTTCACTTGTGTCAAAAAAATTTGCTCTTAATCCCTTCTTTGGGCATTCATACTGGAAATGCCCCAGCTCATGGCAGCTGTAGCACTCCACGGTGGACTTATCAAAACTTGGCTTGATACGCCCTCTGCCTCGCCCTCTAAAAACACTGCGACCTCGTCCTCTTCCTCCAGAATGATCTTCAAACGTCACCTTCAAGGCATGTTCTTTTGCAGTATTATGATAATTCATACATTGCTCATGCACCAAGAGGCTACTTTGTAATTCATCTATAGACATGGTTTCCACATCATTTGACTCCTCAATAGCGCAGACAACATAGTCGAATTTCAATGTCATGGATCTCAAAATCTTTTCAATGACAGCAACATCATCCATCTTCTTACCGTGAATTCGTTTCTTGTTGGCTATTGTCAAAATTCGAACAAAATACTCGCTCACAGATTCACCAACCTTCATCTGTAGCATTTCCCATTCCTTTCGAAGCGCTTGCAACTATGCACGCTTAACTCTAGCCGTGCCTTGATACTTTTGCTTCAATGAGTCCCATATATCCTTAGATGTGTCTTTCTTGAGAATAGTTTCCAGGAGGGATCGATCTATAGCTTGGAACAGATAGTTCTTAGCTTTCAGATCCTTCAATCGCTGATCATCAATGGCCTTCATCTGAGTGTCTGTTAGAGATGCTCCTTCTGTTGCTGCTGCAGGTACTCCTTATTCCATTAAAGTCCAGTATTCTTTTGATCGTAAAAATTTTTTCATCAGCATGGACCAGTGGTCATAATGTCCATCAAACTTTGGAATTGATTGCTGGACAAAATTTGTTTCCATCGACATCTCTTCTCTTGTCACTTGTGCAGAGCTGTGTTGCTTCTCATGATTCAATCAAATAACCTGTGAGGCTATGATACCAAATATTGATCTCAGAAAATTGAAGAAACAACTGTAGTATTTTTGTAGTTTTCATTAAAAGAGAATTGGCTATAAATAGTCTTACAAATAATAACAGAAAAAACTGAAAATCAGCATCTCACGTATCCACTACTCCTATAATTTGAGAAGCACGTAAGCAATTGATTGACTAAAACAAACTGAAACTAAATTATCCTATTAAATAGAAATTATTAACAACCCAGTATAAAGACTGGTGAACCAAATTCTAAAGCTAAAATCTTAATATCTAACAATCCCACGAGAACAGAGTTTGAGGAGGCCAGAATTGCGCCAACAAGAGCATACTTGTTCATCCGAGTCTTACTGCTAATAGAAACACCCTGCACCTTCTGTCTTTGGAATTCTTCTCAAGAAGCCTCCTTGCGCTGCTTCTCTTTCCTTCTTTCATTTTTCAGATCATTTTCCAAGGGCAAAGAAGGTTCTGAATCAGGAAGTAGGCGGTAGTGACCATGTTTGGCAGATTCGATGGCAGAATTGAATTGCATTACTGGAAGATTAAATGCAAGAGGATACTGAAGATTTTAGAATATATAACAATTGCAAATTTGTTTCACTTAACACAATTGTTGCAATATTCTTGTGCTTTAAATTGAGAATGCTAATGATAGGGAAGGGGATTTTTTTTTTTCATGCTTGTGTATCTCCAGACCAGGTCGTGGAAAGTGAAACAGTAGAAAGTGACCAACCTTTTAAACAGTAGAAAAAAACTACTTGTTCTTCACATGCTGCTACACACACGGACCTAGCTATCCAACAGCACTTGTGCTACCTTTCTCTAATTAGCACAGTCTCATGAAAGACACAAATGTAATCATCATAAGTTGAACTGTTTTTCAACTGAAGAACCTGAAACTTATGTGCATGCAGTGGAGAGGATCCTCTCAGCTCTGAAGGTGGAAGCCAGGGAATCAATTCCACTGGCAAAGGGGTCAGAATATGAAGCCAAAGAGACCTGTATAGACTCTTTGATATCCGCGACAACATGCTCTGCAAAGAGAGTATTCCTTTGGGCAAGCTTGAAGCAATACTTATCAACGAAAAGCTGCTCCTTTTACTACATTGTGTCCAGGTGGGCTTCAAATTTTGTTTGATCACCACTCTATAGTTCCTTTTGAAGATGACATGAAATTATTTTATACCCATATATATAATCGGGCACCGGGAATAAAGCGAGCGAGCGAGCAATTTTTTTAATCCCTTCCTCCCACAGATTTCCTTTTTGTTTTCTGTGCATCACTGTTAGACCAGTACTGGCCAAAATATGTATAATTAATGACAACAATTACATATAAATGTCGCACATCATTATTATTGCAGCTAAACACTCAAGAGATTCATAAAAGCTTACATGTAACATTTAAGGCGCGTTGGATAGTATAGTTTGGTTCAATTTATGTTTTTATTTTAATAATATATTTGAAGATATCTGTTTAATTAATACATGTTACAGTTTTGGATGGATTAATTTAACTGAGAATCTATTATTTATTTATTAAAAGATTTACTTAATGCCTCTCAGAAACGTTGGAGAATAATTCATAACTGGATAGGCTTGGGTTAAAATGTCCGAAAGATGTTTTGCACAGATGTTTCGACATCCTAAGGATGCACCCATATTTAGCCTCAAGAAACGAAGGAAGATGAATCCAAAGAAAGAAAGCTGGGTGTTTAGATGTCAACTTATCAAATCATTTCCATCCTTGTTCCTGTCAGATTGCTTTCCTTAATTAATGGTCATTACCTTCCATGAGAGCGATCAGCATCAAAAAGAATATCTGACTAACTTCTTAGGCAGCCATGAGAGCAGCATCCAGAAGAACACTGATAATTCTAAGATCCCAAGGGAGGGAATGGAAACATGATACTCGTAAGAAACTGCTAGTGATCAAACCCCTTAAAACGAACAATAATTATTTGAGCCTGGCCTGGTCGTTGTTGTGCAGTAGAATCCTCCATTACCTGCAACTTCTTCAAATAGGAAAGCGCCAATCTACCACAGCCCTATCCATTTATATTATTATATAAGCTGAGCCACCCTGTCTCGCGGCGCTGCACCGCACCCTGCCGTATCTTTTCTTTTCTTTTATTTTTTTAGCATTGAGAGAATCTTGGTGCCTGTTCAATAATACAAAGCCTAATCTGTAAAACGTCTATTAGTAAGTTCCAACTAAATTCCTCACTTTATTGATAAAAAAAAATGAATAATTATTTCATTTTATTTTGAGTGGAAAGCCTAACAAAGTCAGTTAATTGCTTTGACCTAATAGATTGAGGTATATATAAAAAAAAGAGTAAAAAAATATTTGCACTCAGCGCTTAAACCCATGATCTGTGGTTTGACTCATGTGCTAACCAGCTCAACTATGGTACGAAATTGTTTTAACACAATTAAAAAAATATATATCAAGATGCTTTAATTTAATGTTTATACAAACAAACAATAAATCATGGTAAGAAACCTGATTTTTTTAGACTTGTAATGGGAATTGTGAAATGTGTAGTTATGGATGACAAATAGGTACTCAAAAACCAAGTCCTGCAATATCCATACCCGAGTATAAATTGATTTTTTTTACCCGAACCTTATTAGGTATAAATCGAACCCGACCCGATCAAGCTTCGAGTATCCATCGGTCATACATATACTCGACCCACCCCAAACCAAAACCATGGTGTACACTGAATAACGAGAGTACTTGTTTCTTTTACTAAATCCACAATTTCCCCACAAATAACCTTAAATCTCTAGTTCCCGCGCATCATGATTTATCAATTAAAAATAGACCTGCAAACTAGTAGTACATAACAATTAAAAGTAGAAAAAAAAAGAAGAAGAAGAAGGAAGATAAAACTAAGACATGAGATGACATGGGAACTACAAGCAAGAGCCATGCTACATCCTCCAACATACGTCTTTAGAGAGAGAAAACAACCTGCTATGCAAATAATGCATCCCTATCCAGAGAAAGCATTATCTTATCGATAGGGATATGGTTGCAAAACATTTCAATGATATATTAACAACATATATCTCATTTCAATGTTCCAGAAACTAATAGAAACACAATCTCTTCCCCAAATCCCTATTGGCACCCATGGAATTATATATATGATTCGAAAAGCAGCAGCCCATATCAATTTATGTTGTTGGACTGTGAAGATGACACTACTTCTCATTTTTTAAAGTCTACTTCTTGCTATTTTACATGATTTTAACTTAATCTTTTACTTTCTCCTCCAACTGTTCATATCTCAATTCACACTCCTGAAATCAGACTTTTCATCGCTAATCCCAGACTCCAAGAAGCTGTAACATTAAAAAAACAGAGGAGAGAATTACATTACTAGTGGAAATTAAAGGAGAAGAAGGAAATTACCTACAATTGAAGCAGAGGAAAACATAACCATTAGATCGTCGTCAAAGAGGAGAGAGCACAATGGCAGTGACAGAAGCAACCAGAGATGAGAGAGTAAGATGGCAGTGACGAGAGAGCAATATGGAAGGTAAGAGAGAGTGAAAAAACCCTATACTTTATACTTGGTATTTTTTAACTTTTAAGGTTATTTTTGTAGTTCAAATCACGTTCAAGTGGAGTTTCGAGCCGGATAAGGCGATATCCATATTTTATTTAGACCTAACATTTTGATTTTAAGTAATACCTGAATTTGACCAAAACCTGAATAAAAAAAATTATATTCATTTAAATCGGTTTAGATTGGTCTCAATCGGATTCGAATAAAATTCTCATTACTAGAGTTTCATTCATACAAGATAAACTTTCTCATTACGAGGGAAGTAAGCATGCAACACATCCACATACGAAAGAGTGTGTATATTTGTGTGTGTGTGTGTGTGTGTGTGTGTGTGTAAGTTAAAGTACCGGATCACGAATGAGTTTGGTGAGAGTGCAGAATGGAAGCAATGCACCAATTATAA
>Ga0325404_1008611_pt1 | contig 10479 bp, 4 predicted proteins | sample PopdelMetagenome_18_FD_205664 | JGI IMG/M metagenome (GOLD analysis project Ga0325404, IMG submission 205664) | Populus deltoides microbial communities from Bellville, Georgia, United States - Xylem-Control-R1 | ecosystem: Host-associated > Plants > Phyllosphere > Stem > Wood/Secondary xylem...
TTTCTTTCTGTTGTTTATCGAAATGATTTCCATTAATTATCGTTGATTTTATTATCTTACTTCTTTATGTTCTGTGAAAGATGCTGCATTTTTTTTGTGTAATGGTGTTATGCTAAGAAAATAAATAAATGAATGAATTGGTTCCCTTGTTTCTGGTTCTTCATTTATGTTCCCGATGATTCGAATTCTCATACTAGGGGCATGGAATTTCTGAAATTTGAGGTTTCTGTCTCTGTGTTTAGAAATCTGGTTTCCTTTGCATGGAATGATATATTTACATCCTCTCTAAGGATTCTCGTGGTGGACATTCCATATAACTGCCTGTCAGTCTCTGTCTCCTTTTGTTATGGGGTACCATTGTACCAACTTTTCGGTGTTGGGTTGAGCACATCCATGGATGGAATTGATTCTCATGTTCTATTAGCAGAGTCTTTATGTCCTAGATGCTAAAACCTACCAATTTCTACTTTATACGGATTGCCCTCATCTTAAATATGAATGTGATTCGTTAACACTGAAATGAAAATTTTATTTCGACTTTTTAAATTTTGATTGTTAATAGAGAGCATGTGGCTCATAGTTCTATTTTTTTTAATCTGTTTGCATGTACCATTCACATAAGTAATCTATTATCATCCAGGGATTATGCTGGAATGATATTTTTTTTGTTTAATTTACTTGAACTGAAGTGTTTTTCGTTTGCAGTTTTCCGGACTGGTGCTGTCAACTCTGCTGCAGGATCTGCTTATGCTGAGTTTGGAAATACAAAGGTCATTGTTTCTGTGTGAGTATTGCCTTTTCTATATTTGTATCTCATCGCAATATTTCTAGTTTTTTCGTTTTGGGTTTAAATTTATAGGTTATATTAGCATGATGGAACCATGATAGGAGATGTAATTATTACAGCAACCATCATATATAAACTTAGTATTACATCGTACTTCCCTCTTCAGGTTTGGGCCCAGAGAGAGTAAGAAAGCAATGATGTATAGTGACAAGGGCAGGCTTAATTGCAATGTTAGCTATACCACTTTCGCCACCACTGTTCATGGACAGGTATGTGAAGCAACAGCATCTACAATTTTTTATGATACTCATCTTCAAACACCTATTATCCTTTTGAAGTTATTGTAGCTAATATATGATGCCCCTTTTTGTCAGGGATCAGACAACAAAGAGTTTTCCACCATGCTTCATAAGGCATTGGAAGGGGCAGTAATGCTGGAAACTTTTCCCAAAACAACTGTAGATGTGTTTGCTTTGGTGTTAGAATCTGGTGGCAGTGAGTTACAGCTTCATACTAACCTCTAAATCTCGGTCTATTGGAAAAGAATGTTTTGTCTAGTTTGCAGGATAGCACAACCATCTTTATGACTACTAAGCAAAACTTGCACCGGGAATATTGTTTTTCTGTTTACAATAAAAAACTGTAAAGCTTTTTCATGCTCTTAAGTTTTCTTGTTTCTGCAGCCTGGTTTTCCGATAAAATTTTAGTGGCTATTAAGAAATATTTTCTTTAAACTCATTAACAAGATTATGTTTTTGAAGGTGATCTTCCTGTTGTAATATCTTGTGCAAGCCTTGCCTTGGCAGATGCTGGGATTATGATGTATGACCTTGTTGCTGGAGTTTCTGTGGTACGCTTCATGTATAGACTTGAGGTTTCCTGACACTGTTCTAGCTGTTATCTGACATGAAGTTTATACATTATGCATTTAAACAATTATCCAATGCAAATTAGTTAAATATCTTCTAGTATTTATTTTAATTTTAATTAGTCTGCTTGATTGTTGTTGATGTGTATAAACCAACTCTAATCATTGGACACAACTGCAAGTTTCAGAGCTTACAAAGAGTTATGCTCAATGTAATTATCGATCATCATTCTATTGCCAATATTTTGACCTGCCATCTTCTTTTGCTGGTCACTTAGGGATGAGAATGTTCGGGAATCTTAGATCCACCCTTTATGAGTTGAGTTCTTTTTTCAAATGTGGTCTTTCATTCAAGTAATTTATTTTTGTTTCTTTCTTTCTTCCATCCTTCCCTGCTTCCTTTCTTTCTTTTTCTCCCCTAATTTTGCATATATGCGTTCTCCTTCACCAAAAATATTTACTGATTGAGTTTCTATATAGCATGTGTTCAGTATTTGATAAATTTTAAATAACCTATTACCATCTCTATTTGTTTTGAAAATGTTTCTAGTTTGAAAATTGGAGCATTGATTAGTATTTTCATTTATTTATTTATTGCTAATAATTGATAGAAGAAAGATGTGTTTTAATATCTTAACAGTAGAAATTTTATTCGGATGTTTGGTGTAATTTAGTCTCTGGGACAAAATACTTTGTAATGGGTAGTTTTCCCAAAGTTTGAACTAGAAATAGAAATTGACTGAACCTATTATCATCCTGGCCTGTTCCTTTGTTCACTACAGAATTTGTTAGCTCTTAAAAGGCCGTCTTGTAGTTAGTCCCATTGAACTTGATAGTGGGAAAGAAAATTTGAGACATCTAAATTATTACACTATGCTAAAAAACTACTCATTTGATGCTGTGATTGTGCTATGACATGGCTCTTTATGAATATAGATGGAGATCCGGGAATTTAGGTGGTCACGTTAATATTTGTCGCCTTACTGGACTGTTTTTCCTTTGTCTGGTATTGCTTTGCTCTGACTCTGTAGAAATCATTCTGAGGCCGTTTCTAAGTAAATTGATTGTGATTCAGTAGAAACATGTTAGTGTAATGATTGGCTCAAGAAGCTTTCATGTCTTTAAAATGTTGTGCAGTTCTATACTTCATTCGAGATATAACCAGCTGCTTTAATGACTTCATCTCATTTGTTTAATTCACATTTGTTTCTTCCATGTTTTGTAAATTAGCTTCTTTGTTTTGCAGTCTTGTCTTGGCAGAAACCTCATCATTGATCCAACTTTGGAAGAGGAAAGTTTTCAAGAAGGAAGCCTGATGATCACTTGCATGCCTTCTCATTATGAGGTCACGCAGCTTACCATTACAGGGGAATGGTCAACTGCAAATCTGAATGAGGTGCGCCATCTAAACTGCTAACGTCATTTGTTAAACTACAGGAGAAATTATACCCTATACATAGCAGTAAGCAATCTAAGGTGTGTGAAGTTTAGCTGGACTGATTTTGCTTTTCACAAACAGGCAATGCAGCTTTGCTTGGATGCTTGCTCAAAGCTGGCAAAGATAATGAGTTCCTGTTTGAAAGAGGCTGCTTCAGCTTCAAAAGATTAGAAAGAACCTCCTTGTAGTGATTTTGCTAGCATAATACAGATCACCTTTTAGCTGTTTTTACCCTCTCTTCCTTTCCCTCTTTAAACAACAAATAATTCATACAATTTTGTGAGAACTTTCAATTTTCCTTATCAATGCTCACCTGTCTCTGCATTTTTCCTTCTTTTCGCAGCTACCAGTATATTTCTCTAGCTAGCTTCTTACACTACAAAGCAGACTGCAGAGTGATGTTGGATTCCTGTATAATATTCCTTGTTTATAGATGGATTTATTGCTTTTAGTCGCATCTTAAGGTTGCTCATCTCCCCATGCCAAGTGTAATTATGGTGTAACTGTTGCATTTTTTCTCGTGTTAGCAATATCGTTTGGGTTGCTTTTTTATTATTTATGATGGATCCAGCATTAAAATGCTAGTAGAATTTCCATCCAAGATGAATTTTAAGAATATCTAAACAAAAATAAATACATTAACAGCAAAAGGAATCTTCTGCAGTAAAATTGAGATGAAGGCATTGCTGATGTCATTGCAAGGCAATATGAAAACAAAAAGATCAATGACTAATTGTCCTACCATCTTGAGATAGGCCTAGGCACCGTTTGGTGTAGTAGTGCAACTACTGTTTTGTTAAATTTAATTTTGTTTTGTTTTAAATTAATTATTTTTATATTTTTAGATTATTTTGGTGTGCAAATATAAAATAAGTTTTTAAAAATAAAAAAATATTACTTTAATATATTTCTAAACAACACCATGATCAAAGTTCAGGGAGAGGGAAGGGAAGGGTAGCTGGCGTAGCTGGCGTGGGCGAGACCAAGGAGAGAGAAAGAGGAAGGGTGGCTGACGCAAGGTGGAAAGAGAAGGAAGGGAGAGAACTCAGAGAAAGAGGGAGGAGAAGAAAGGAAAAAGAAAAAGAAAAAGAAAATAAACATAAAACTAAAAAAAAATGATATTTGAAAAAATTAATTGTACCATCATAAAAATATACCGAAGCCACTTCCTATTTTGAGGGACATGGTGTTACTTCTTCATATGTTTGTCTCTTCGTCCCTCTCCACTGCCTCTGCCACTCTTTAATTTCCAACAATTTAATCATAAAAATTCATTTTATAACACTACCATATATGTTTTTCAATTCCTTGAGTAGCTTCCCTATCATTTGCTTTGTATTCTCAGATTTTTTTTTGTTGAAAACAATATTACAATGTATATAAACTATTTTATACATGCTCATATATAGCCATGGCCACCATTGTTGACATACGAGGAGATTGAATTAATTAGAAGAGTGGAAAATGTTCATCAGACCCCATTAGTTAGCAAATGAAGCATAGCAGAAGGATTTGGGGTCAGTGAAATGACTAGTTTGTAATGTAAGAGCTCTCCCTCTATCTTTGTTGAGTGTTAATAATATTGTTTTTTTCCGTGTGACGATTACCAGTTTCTAAGCAGATAAATTATGTTTTCAGAAAAAAATACAGTGCTTTGTGAATCTTCTGTCATTTTAATGCCCGATAAGACGTTTTTTTGTTGAATCTATGCATCTATGCTTAATGTAGAAGAAATACCCTCAAGATACATTCATCTGGGCTTTGTTTATTAGGCAAGAAATCACAAATTGTGCTTTCTTGGGCTGGTTTCAATTATTTATATGATAGATGATGATGCGTTTGCCGGTTTTTGAGCACAAGCTAGGTTGCGTGCCATAATCTTAGACTCTATTCAAATTTGTCATAATTCAATACATATATAATAAACGTTCTTTAGGGTTATCAAGTGTTTCTGATTCAACATATATTGAATTTGAGGAAAATCCTTTTAAATGGTACGTGCCGCGTCTTAACTTTTTGCAGATTTAAGGTAGTTTTAGAAGAAATTTGTTCTCGTGTTTGACTTGCATTTTTCCTGAAAAGGTGGGATAGTCCTTCTCTAGCCAGCTTGATGTCCAAGTTACTACAGATCTTCGTGTCTTTTGTTCGCATGATACATGGCTTAAGAAGATCGAGGCCATAGGTGATCTGCTAACTTTTTGTTTTCCTCTTGTGGCTTTAAACTAATGTCTTGTCAGTTTCTGTTGATTCTGTGCTGCATATGCCGACAAATAGATGATTTATAGCCTTATATTTGCAGCACACCTTTATCTTTCTTGTATTGCAGATCAAATCCATTAATTTAGGCCACAGCTTTACCCTCGGTGGAACAAAATTGGTTTTGGGAATTCAGGATCTGTAGGTATACCTTAATCACCCTTCTATTTCTTTAATTCTTATCATAATCTATCATTAGATTTCTAATTCTTCTCCCTCATTCATCCATTAGTCGGAGCTATATAGTTTCATGTTCATGATTAATTTCGTTGTCCAAGTTAGCTTACTGAATAAGTGGGATTGTTGATCACTTCCTAAATCTGAGACTTGCATGTAATAATGTTTCAGGTTTACAGATGATGTTGAATTAAGCTTACAGCCGACAGTAATCATTCAAGTCTAAAAAACCGTGTAGAGTTTCCTCCGAGGATTATGAGAAGGTGAACAAAACGATATTGGATCCTCGAGGATCATCAGTGCGGAGATGGACCCAGATCTTTTTGGTAGCATGCTTAGTTTCTTTGTTGTTGATCCTCTATTCTTTGACTAGCCTCGAGTCTGGAATGGAGTGTGTACCCCTTGAAGCAGTCCTCACAATTGTCAGATCAATAGCTGATGTCTTTTATGTGATTCAAATTTTCATTCGTTTTCGTAGCGCCTTCCTCCCGTGTTTTAGGGAGAGGAGAACTTTGTTATAGATTGTAAAAGGATTGCGTTAAGGTGCCCCCAGAAGAATTTCTGGATTGGCCTTCCTTTCTATTCGAAGAGGTTATTCATAACCCCGTTTATTAGGTTAACTTGTATTGATTTAGGTTGTTTTTTGAAATTTTTTTAATTTATTTTCAATTTCATCTTTCAACATTGCATTGATTTGGAATTGAACTTTATAATTTATTTTGATTTTCTTTATATAAAGTCATCATGGTTTTATGACCTCGTCGTGAATTTAGAAGGTTAACTCAAGTTGATCCATGTCAATTTAATATGTTGTTGTCTCAATATTTTTTTTTAAAAATAATGTCATCTTGAGTTTTGAGTCAAATTATATTCTTACCAGTAATTCAGGTTGCCTTTGGATTCACTGAGTTGACCCAGTTACATCAGTTCAACTCCCACTTGATTTAAATTCTTTTCTGCAAGAAAAACGTTGGCTACACCTGAATGTTTCTTTTTACATAAAAAATTAATCTGATCGTAGCGTAGTGGGTGCCAACAATTTAATATGCTCTGTAGCTAATTGGTTGATTACATGTAACATTGATTTTATTAATGTAAAACAAGTTAATTACTAATAAAAATGTTTTTTTATTTTTAATAATCATTTATATTTTATTAATGAATCTAATATTTGTCTAATAAATCTAAAGTACAGATAAAATATCTGAGACAAAAATGCTTTGCAAATAAAATTATAAAATTATTATAATTATGAGATTTATATTTCATCAAAGTATTGTTCTTAAATGTTCTTGGTCAATATTCTATTAAGACTGGACATTAATTAGAGCTGTTGAAATCAATGCATATTATGTTCATTATTTTATATAAGTATATGATTAATGCTCTCATAAGTTGAGATATAAGGGGTACTTGAAACTAATTTGTATGTGCTTTTTAAATGACATGTACACTGAATTGACCCGTATGAAAATTCTATATGAAGAGATCATATATGTTTATGTAAAAGCTCATGTAATAGCTGTGTACATGATCCTTAAACTTTAGATCACCAAGTTATCTTATGTAATAAATGTTATGCTTTGATTCTGACTACACGCCCTAATCAAGGGTAACAAATAATCAAATATTTAGGTATAACATAAAATATATGAAGGTATTTGAGTAATCAAGAAATGATTCATCATCCTAGATGAATTAGAAAAAATATTTCATCTTTTTCCAAATAGTATTGATTGTGAAATCCTAGACCAAGTTGAAATGAAATTTGAAAAGAGTTTCAAATTTTATTCAAATAATCAATGACTTTAATATTGAGAACAAAAATAATTTAACAAAACAGTCATACTCCATGCTATAATGTCTAAATCAGAACATTCTTCATGAATGAATAATAATTACACTGAGAAACTAATCACCGAAATGTTAAGTCAAACCACTTATGATTTTCCTACTATTTAGGAGATTATGATAGGTTGCTAGATATTGTATGTGATCATCAAATATAAATCAATCAATTATTGTATTGATAATAAATGAAATTATTTAATTTATTTAATCCTATTTTTTTAAGATTATAATTTATATTTGGGTCAACTTATTAGGGAATCTAATGGGTCACACACATAATAACTATTGGTTAGAAATTAAAATAGATTGATTAATAAAGTGTAACTTGATTGTAAATAAGTTTTAGAAATTGAAAACTAGAATGTAATTAATACATGAGAATACAATTCTAGACCTAGAAAAAATCAAATACGGACTTGATTGAAACAAATTTCTAAAATTATTATGAAATAATTTATATGATATTATTTAAGGGGACAAATTGATATTTTATCATATATAAGGTTTTCATGTTTTCTTATAAATAGAATATTATACCTCTTGTTTTTGAACAAACAACACATAATAACTAATTTAGTTGCAATGACATCTAAAACACAATAGAAAAGAGTTAGTATTCAAATGTATAACAATCCATTTCTTCTAAAAGGATTTATGAAACTTCTCACTAGTTGTTCGTGTAAACGATTTATGATTTGCAGCAACCTAACCTTGAAGTAATTATTTAAAGTAAAAAAGAATTGCTAATATTCATATAAACCCTAATCGATTTTAGATCTGTCTAACATAATCTTTAAGACTCCTAAAAAATTTTAAATTTATTATTTTCTTTGCATATATATATATATATATATATATAGTTTGTTTGGAAATACAATTAGTACAAGTGGGTGGCTACTAGAGGTGTTGGTGAAGAAGCTCTCCTTAAAGGCATGCGTATGGATTTGGGAAGAGACATTGAACATAATCTCTGCCTTGATTTAGTTTGGAGAGTACGTCCCACTCTTTTAGGCACACCCACGCTTCAACTCAATATAGGTGCTTTGTAATCTGTTTCTAGAACTAGACATGGATGATGTGGTTGAAAATTTGTAATTGCATTGGTGGACAGAATAAATTATGTTGCAACATTTTAATAGACAATAGAATTGATTACTGCAATAATGAAAAGCAGTTTAATTCCAGCTATACCTAGTGCAGAAAGCTGAAATGTCTTTATATGCTTATTTATGTAGTGATTCAAGGGGGATAAGTGAAATCTAAGTTTAAAGATATCATGATTATTTTGTCTAAGGATAATTAGTTGTAGTCGGGGCCAATTTGCTACCTTTTCTGTTTATTTTCTTATTTGATCATTCTATATAGGCTATTTAGAAAAGGTTACCATACAAGGTAGAATTTTAAGTGCCCAAAAATGTGTTAACGATGAGTAATTTCGTGGTTTGTGATTGACATGCATTTGCTTATGAAATACACAGGTTCCATTATTCGATCAAATTGATGAAAGGATGCTAGATGTAATATATAAGAGGCTTAAACTTGTCTTGTGCATGGAAGGCACATTTATTGTGTTAGAGAATAATATAAATCATATTTTGGAACCTCACCTAACAACTTAAACTTTTTGGTTGAGATGGTTCTTTGATATGATATCAAAGCACTAGGCAGAAATCACATTGTGTGAGCATCCGCAGGGACCATCACAATGCTTTGTTTTAATTAAACTATTGGGCTGAGATGATTTTTTGATATGGTATCAGAGCCTTGATGACCAAATGATCACGAGTTCGTATCTCACCATCCTTATTTATTTGATAAAAATTAAGTACAATATAGTATGAATCTGTGTAAGTTTCAAGCTCAAAAAGCTTATATTTTAAAATGATGTATTAAAAAATAATATAAATCATATTATGAAACCTAGATATTATACCTGACGTGATCATTTCAATGAGATGCTATTCATAATTCACGGCACCCTTGATTCCTACACTACTAATGGTGGCCGCATTGGATTTTTCAATTCCTTCCGTATTGGTCTAGGTGACTTTTGTGGTGAGGAATTACTGACATGGGCACTAGACACACTTAAATGTCAACATTCTATCATCTATTCACTCATTTAAAACTATTTTAGAAGTAGAGTCATCTTCCTTCAGAGCAGAAGACTTAAGTTTGTAGTATCACAATTTAAAAGATTACACAGTAAGTAACTCAACTCAGATATGGGTTACAGTTCTACTTATACCAATGGAGAACATGGGCTGCTTGTTTCATATAAGTAGCCAAGGCGAACACCTATCAACTCCATAACATGTTTAGAGAAATCTTCCCTATATTTGGCAGAATCACCTCAGAATACACAATTCTTAGAGAATGTAATTTTATTCTTAAAATAAAAATATTGTATCTTTGATACAATTTCTTGTCTATAAATCTCTAGTGCAATCTCGGACTAATATATTTTTCAGGTGATGCCTAAAAGTTTTTTATCAATTCATCGAGATTTGATATGAGATTCTCTATTCTTCAGGTGATGTCTAAAGATCTCTCATCAATTTGTCGATGGTTGATCTGGGATCTCCTATTCTTCAAGTGATGTTCAAAGGTCTTTCATTAATTTAGCAAGGGTTAATCTCAAATTCTATATTTTCCAGTGCAGTTTTGGACAAATACATTCTCCAAGTGAGCATTCTAGTTCAGATTTAAGTGTTGTGAGCTCACTCTAGAAGCTGGACGAACCAAGATTTTTCAGTAGATGAGGAATGAATATTACAAGACTCCCATGCTTCATTGGATGTATAGATTAGTAGTTTGTGTACATTAATTTGTAATTTTAGGCAACATAGAGAAGGTATTGTTTTCAACATATTCTATTATATCATTATTTAATTGTCAATAAACATCACAAGGCAATAATGTTAGGAGATCTTGTTAATTAAACATTAAAGTAAACCATTTTATCAATTGAAGTGATCCTTGAATTCTAAGTTGAAATTGAGCTAAAATTTGGCGATGAAGACGAAAAAGGAAATTGAAATTCACATTCAGCCTGCGTTAAAGAAGAGCAGGCCACTAACCAGGCATGTTTGATCGTGCAAT
>Ga0325404_1008612_pt1 | contig 10479 bp, 6 predicted proteins | sample PopdelMetagenome_18_FD_205664 | JGI IMG/M metagenome (GOLD analysis project Ga0325404, IMG submission 205664) | Populus deltoides microbial communities from Bellville, Georgia, United States - Xylem-Control-R1 | ecosystem: Host-associated > Plants > Phyllosphere > Stem > Wood/Secondary xylem...
TTAATTAACCATTGATGAAACATGAGATCATCTTTGTGTTTGTCAACAAATAAATGAATTGATCTTAATTAAGCACGCAACAACCTTAACCTATCAACGTATCCTTTTTCTTAATTTGTCAATCTCGATTCAGTTTCTTCAATTCTTTTTATGTTTTTTGAAAACTTCTAAATTCATAGAATATTGCATAGACTTATTTATAATTTCATACGCCACCTCTCCTTTCTCCATCCCTTCCATTTTTATTTTTCCTTTTGCAATTGCATGCCGTGCCGCTTGTTATGCCGGCAACTGAAGCTTACGGTGATATTCCTGAGTTCCAAGATTTGGTTGACTATTTATTATAATAATATAATTATTATATTACCCCTTGTTGATTTAATATTTTAACTTGAATTAAGGGATAGATTAGTCTTTTTACTTGACATAAATATCTTTTGAAGGTTATATAAAGTTATTTTAGTAATTATATTTTTGAATGCACAATAAAATTACTCATTTAATCCTAGAATTAAATAATCCAATGTCTCCTGTACAAATATTTTTTTTATTTTCATATTTTATAGAATTCCATAATTACTATGATACTTTTAAAGACAAAATCAATCAAACTCTAACTTAAGAGTTTTTTTATATCATTTTACTATGTTTCTATTGAAAATTTCAAGGGTCACAAGGGACATTGTTGTAAAAATAAACCTTCGCACACACTAGTATGTGGACAATCACTGCATCTTTCTAGCTATGTGTGAGGAGCCATCCAATAACCAAATACTACGTTCCAGGACAACAATTGAAAAGTCTTGGTGTCCCTAGCCCTAAGAGGTGGCATATGTGTCACCATTTATGGTGGTTTAGAGTCGGTAGCTATTCCCCCCTTCTTATCTCTTTTCTCATTTAAATTTTCACCTCAACTCCTACAAAATTTAAAAGCAACCTTTTAATTTATTGGTTCTTCAGATTTAATCCATTTTCTTTTTATTATAATTTTTTTTATCTTTAATGATCTATCAAATTGATGTCTTTTCAATTTCACATTCCTATTATATTTTTTAATCTTTAAAGTTTAATCTTTATTCTTTTAATTCCTTCAACATTTTCATAAAAGTTTATTGTTAAGCAATTATTACAAGGAGATTCCAGTGAAGGAATAGAAACAAAACACAACCACTATCAACAAGATTAACAATGAAAACAAGTTCCACAAGCATAGTCACAAAACAACCAAACATATACATTGATGTAAAGAGTAATGATTACTAATTAGAGGAATCAAGAAACTTTCTGGATAGCCGGTAGAATTCTTGGAGCCACGGTCATGGCCAACCATTTTCGTACGTAGACTGTCAGGAAATCCAATCTAACAACCTTTCTAATGGCCCCCAAAGTTTGAGATTTTGAGGAGAAGAGATTGATTCCACTTTAAGAATTTCATCCCCGTAGCTGGCTGAGACTGAGAGCTATATCCTCCAATGCAGTGCATAGAACCCTTCCATATTCTCTTTTCCATGATACATTAATGTCCCCAATCTTCTCAATTGCTTCAGCATTCTTAGCGCAGTAATTAATCTCGCAACTCCTCAAACTACTACAAGCATTGTTCGTATGAAGTCTAAATGCCCAATGTGGAATGTATCTTCAACCCAACTCTCTTTTTAGAAAGCCCCAGAACACGTCGCAGTTTCGGGAACCTATTAATCTTAACGAGAAACTCTTCCACTGAAGAACATCTCAGATCCAAGAACTCCAGGTTATGATTCTGGAGGTTTTGACACTAAGTTATTTCTTAAGTTCAGATACCTTAAAGGTAGAAATTTTCCCAATTGTTCAGCCAAGGCTATCATACGACTGAGACAAGTGATCCAAACTTGGCATCCTCCATTCCATCCACTGATGATATAACTTGGTAGAGGAGCTGCTGCTCAATACCATTTGCTTCCAATGTGTGATTCTTTCTATCAGCCACGCTATTTCGTCGAGGAGTGTATCTAACCGGAAGCTGTCTTTGAATTCCGTTCTCTTCCCAAATCAAGAAAGGGTTGTACTTTTAAGGTCGGATTTTATCAAATTTTACAGGCCGCTAGCTCCCATATCAACATAAAAGGCATTTCAAAGCATTATTTGTAGGTTTCAAATTGCCGGGTCACTCGCTGGACGAGGTTTAATATCTATGCATGCAATTTTACGGGGATGATAGGGCTGGACCTCTTGGCCCATTTAAATAGGTAAAATGTCGATCATTGTGAAAAGGTTTCTGATGTTCTTGAAAGTCATCAAAATAATTCTTTTGTGGCCTTACGCTCCCATGTTTTTTTAGGAAGGTCCGTGCATGTACGGGCCTAAAGATTGGGAGGAACCGTTTACTTCCGATGGGCCAAGGCAGTTCTTTGATGCTTCAAGAACAAAGAAACTAAAATAGAAAAATGATTTAAAAAATTATACTAAAACTCTTGAGCAATGGAATTTTTTTTTTTAAATGACACAGTTTACGGATACAATTGAAGCAAAATATCATAATTAACACTACAATTTAAGCTTGGTAGCTACAATAAAGCCAAACAATTAATAATAGGACCGAGACGCTTTTGTTTTTTTTTTCCTACATGTGCTCTCTCATGTTCTTAGCTTCAACAATGTTGAAAAAGTAACGATGGAAATTTATGCAAACACATCAAGATCGATGTTCGGCCAGCAAAGTTTGCTGCATTAATGTTAGGTGGGGAGCCTGTTTTCAACTTTAAAGATGGGCTGATTTTTCTGATAGATGTAATTTTCAAGGAACTTTGCATGTAGTTTCAATCCCGTCGAGTTTATCTCTTATAATTGATTAAAAATATAATTGTAATTATTTTTTAAAGTTTTATTATTTTAAAATATATTAAAATTATATTTTTTATTTTTTAAAAATTATTTTTGATATCAACACATCAAAATAATTTTAAAATACTAAAAACTATTAATAAAAAAAAATACAAAACTTTTAAATTTTTTCAAAAATATTCTTGAAACACAAAACAATCCTACTCTATCTCTTGTTTCTATCTAATCCATGAACTCATTCATTCAAGCCAGTGTGATACTTATCAGGTTGGGATTATATTATCGTGTCTATATTGCAGCCTCCAAATAGACTATTAATTGACGAAGACTTGCATGGTCAATGTTTTAATATATATATATATATATATATATATATTATTTTTTATGGATGTCAATTAGTTATCTTCAAGAAAACAGAATTTCTTGTTTTATATTTAGCACATTTAATTTTTGTGATAGAACAATGCATACTTTCTTCTTACTGTATATTTTGCCCTCCTCCTCCTCCTCTTCTTCCTCTTCTATTTTCTAGTCAATACATCCCATTTTATGATCATCAATGGGATGAGATATTTTAGAATAGTCTTCTGTCTTCTGTATTTGAAAACTTTTCGAGGAGATTGATAAAAGTTCATGCAAATTATTTATAATCATTAAATTAATGTTGTACCTTAGAATCTCTTGAAGTGAAGGGGAAAAAAAGAAAAGGAAGACCTCATGCATGAACGTTGTCTTCACGAACATAAAGTACTGAGATCGATGAAATCCTCCTTGTAAAGCATGCATATATTAATTTCACAGATAGAAAACATTGTTTAATGCAATTGCTAGAATTCCTCTTCGGGAAAACCAAATAAAGGGTACAAGTAGGTGACACCAGAGAAGCCCTAGACTAGACAACGTCCAGGAAATATACGAATCTTGCTAGGCTCAGAGAAGGGGATTTGGCTCTCACAATACGGTGCAATTGTCAGGGTTTGATTCACAAACCACTGCATACGGTTGAGCTGGCTGTGGATAACAATATAGAGCTCCTTTCTTCTCATCTTTATCTTTCTCTTTCTCTTTCTCTTTATCTTTCTCTTTCTCTTCTTGCACGCTCATCAAAACGGCATGACCAACCTTTTTTCTTAGTGACTTTGCCAGCTTAACCGAATCAACTTCCTCTCCGATCACCACTATCTGATCTTTGGCTGCCTCCAGCGCCACCGAAGTTACACCTAGAAACGCAGGAGAACAGCTTGAGATGTTTATCTCTACTCAATATGTTTTGTAATTAAGATAATAATATTGGGTTTAGTTTCTTGACATGGCAAGGTATATATATAGAGCTAGGTGATTAAGTCATGAAATTATGGTGGAACGTGATGCATACTAACCACATGCCGTGGCAGCAATCTTCTTGGCTTTGGTTCTACATTTCTCGCAATGCATATGCACTTTGATCACTATTTTTTGCTGCAGAATTTAGAACAAAAACATATAAATTATACACATCTCTGAAGGTAGGAGCAACTTCAATGGGCACAAAACTTTTAAAATAATAAAAAAAAGAAAATGGGAATAGAAATTACGGAATGTAGTTTGAGGCAGGAGAAAGAAGTTCGTATACCTTCATATTCGATAACTATATTCGAATGTAGATGCTTTGCATGTAAAGAATTTGAGTAATTCGACCCTATAAAGAAGTGACTACTTATTTATAGATGCGGAAAGATTGTCCAGAAATAGTTAGCCAATCAGAAACAAGAATTATTTTCTCAAAAAAGCAGGTTTGATCAAATTTATGAAATAGTACATATTGATTTTAAAACGAAGATGACAGGAGACGTGACAGTTGGATCGAGCTTAAATGTTCTTAGGTGATTCTTTATGAAGTTTTCATGTGGGAAGCATTGTGTTATTTACTGGTTTGTTAGATCTAAATTACATTCAGAAGTTATTATTTAGATTATCTTTGTTATTTTTCTCCATCTTTTTTGGATTTATTATTTTTTTTATCTCTATTTCAATTTTATGTTAAATTTCATATTTGTCGTGACAATCGCAATATTTAAAAAAATTAGGGTCCTTCACAAGTTGTCGCAATTTAAAATCACGACATCATAAGTTGTTATGGATAACTTGTAATGTTGAGGTTTTCAATGGTGCCTTATATAAACAGAACTATTTTATTTTATTTTATTTTATTAAAATTATACTATTTCATTTATATTTTTATTTTATTATTCTAATTTAAATTTTTAGAAAAAAGTGTTTCCAAAATTATTACTAAAATTGTATCTTAATTTTTTAAAATCTCAGAACAGGGATTAATTTTTTATTGTTCACTTAATTGTCAAACACAATATTCTAATTGGAGAATATATACATATTTTCTACCATTTAATTTCGAGCAAATCTTTTCTAGACAGCTTAATCCAAGAAGTAAACATGTTAATTTTATATATGTAATTTTATTTTTATATGAAACAGCATATAGAAAATAAAGATTAGGGTATGCTCGGCAATGGAAAACTAGAAAATATTAATATCTAATATCAGAATGTTTAGGAGTATAGTAGCTAGTGATTGTTTTTCAAAGTGTTTTTTTATAAATATATTAAAATAATATTTTTTTTATTCTTAAAAAATTATTTTTGATACCAACATGTCAAAAAGATTTAAAAACATTAAAAATTTACTGTTAAAAAAATTATTATTTTTTTTTTTTTTGATGAAATAACATTTGGGACACGTTCCAAACATAGCCTTAGCAAGTTAAAATGGGGAGTAAAGATTGCTGTTGGGCGAGAGGGGCCTGGGCCTGGCTTTAAAGCAACTATACAAGATGGGTTGAATTTTCGCTAGCTGCCATTTTCAAAGAACTTCACATGTGGTTTCTATTGAGTCTTCGGTCTTGATCTCTTCTTGCTTCCATTTTTCTTCCAATGAATGGATCTAATGCATGAGGTGGGCCAATAAGAATTACGAATTCTAATTTATTTATTTTTTTATGATTGTTGAATTTGGTCTTGCTTTCGTTGCTTAGGTAGAACTTCAACATCATTTATCCATCGTCATTAAGAATCCCTCAGAATTACTTGACTGGATCAATATTCAAGAATTAATTAAGGAATCTTGAACACTTCTTTTTCTACTTTGAAATAGAGAAAGTTAACATAAAATTATCATTTAGCTATATATTACATACATGTTGATGTAAAAAATAAGACTTCATGTAAAAAAATAAGTTTTTTGCAATCCTAACCCAAGAGGCTTAATGTGGGCTTTGTGTTTGGGTTTACTGGTTGATGGGCTTAACAAATTTGCCTGAAAAACAATAAGATAAGAGACTCTCTGATATTTAAATTAATAACTGAATGAAAAAAAAATATAAGAGGTATTTTTAAAAACTTTAAGGGGGTTGCTCCTTGAATTTCATGAGTTGGCCAAAAGAATTTGCTAATTGGTTTACCATATTCTTGGAAAAGCAAAAAGAAAGGTTTCAGTTTAGTTCATAAGGAATTGCAAACCTCATACACATCTCTCCATCCAAATATAGTTGTTCACTTTTAGTTACATCATTTTAGGTAGGCAGATAACATGCATTCACCTTGTGATATAAGGTTTGTTGATCGATACAAGAATGGGGGAAACACAAAGTTAGAATATTCACTTCACTTTATGAATTCTGATGAAGTCCCAAAAAATCCAAGTAGCCTAGAAATAGGGTTCCAAGTTGGTAATTAGTTAATCAATTAATCCTAGTAATCTCAACTGTTCTCCCTAACCAACGTGTTTGATAACCTATACTTGGTAATTGGTAAGCCAATGTAGCTTGTGATTAGTACTTGCAAAATGTCCTCTTTGATGAAGGTAGAAACTCTTCAATGTTTAAATAAGTATCTTTTTTGAGAGAGAAAATATAAAAATATTCTAGAGAGATGCTTTGAAAATATCTTTTTAATATATGCAGTCTTGCATACTATGTTTTTTCTTTTTATTTTATTCAATAAATCTTTTTGAAAATATCTTTTTAATATATGCAGTCTTGCATGCTATGTTTTTTCTTTTTATTTTATTCAATAAATCTTGTGTGTGTGTCGATTTCTATTTCAAATAGATTCTAATAAATAAATTTATTAAAAAAAACCACGTAAATGACTTATATCGCAATATTAAATATCTTGAAGCCAAAATGGGTTTGTTAGGGTATCTTTTTTTATTATTATTAAACTTGAATTTTTTTTCTCGTCTATTTTTTCTCATATTATAAAAAAATAGTTTCAGAGAAAAGTCATTTATTAAACTTTATATGGTCCATGAACATGTTCATAGGTTTGGATGGTTGACTTAGTTCGAAGATCTAACGAGTTTAACTCTTTTTTCTTTTTGTATTGATTTTGTAATCTTGTATTTTTTTTAATCATATAGTTAAATAAAAAAATATTTTTGAAAAAAAAATAAATTATAATCTCATTAGAGTTCATAACTCGATTCATAGGTTTGGCGTACTAACCTGGGTTACTCGATTCATAAGTTTGACGAGTTCACCAACTGGCTAAATATTTTTTTTTCATTTAATTATTTTTAATTTTTCTTCTCGATTTTATCATTCAATATTGGATTCATTGTAATATAAACTGCATGATTTATTTTTGTTTACTTTCTATAGGTTTATTACTATATGAAACAAGTTTCTTTTTAGGTTGATGTTCAATTTTGTGACCATTTATTTTTATCATATAATTAAAAAATAATTTATAAAAAATTATTAAACTCAATGAAGTCCATGGCACGGGTTACTAAGGAACTAAGATCGACTCAATTTGTCATTGTCTCAATATTTTAAAAAAAAATTATCATCTTGAAATTTTTTAAAAAGCAAGCCATGTTTTTACCAGTTATCAAGATTGCATTTGGACATATAAAATCAATCAATTTAATTCGGGTTAGATCCTACACGATTTTAGTTGAAAACTTGATTTAGGCAAATGGGTTGCAAGGTTTCAAGATTGACCTATTAAGCTAGGTTTAATAACACAACCAAAAAATTCTTCGTGCTCTTAACATTTCTTTTGCATTTTAAAAAATTAGTTTGACCCGCGATGAAGCACGGACCACTGGACTAGTAGACCCCTAAAACAACTTGAAAAATGGAATTTAGATAGACTTCAAGCCCTTACTAGTGTGACGACTAGTATAAAATATAGTTGGAAAATCAACCTACATTATTTTACATAATTTCATTAAAATTTGTTCTTGGAATTTTAGTTATAAAATTTCATTAAAAAAACCAGTTATAGTTTTTTTTTAAAAAAAAAACTTTATTTTTGTAAATTATAACTGCAAAAACTACCACTATACTAACAACATGCTTGGTAGTGTGGTAACGGTTACTTTTTAAATAATTTTTTGTGCCGAAATGCATGCCAAAATTATGTTAGTAAACTCAACTTGACCATTCTTCTAAGGGTGCAATACTGAGGAGAAATAATGTTAAATATGAAACTTATAGTAATGTTCTCTCATCTTATGATTATCAAACTGTGTTTCATTGTCTGTGATCAAGACTTTGGGGAGCCCAAAGAAACATATGATATTCTTCTAGAAAAAATGAAAGCACTTTGTTAATAGCTATCTCGATAAAGCTTCTATTTAAACCCACTTAGTAAAATAGTTCACGATCACTAGGATAAATTGTCTCTTGCATATGGCCTTAGTAAATCTCTGACACTTATCACATCTCTTCAATAGGCTCGTGGCATCTTGGAGTATGGTTGGCCAATAAAATCCTTCTCATTTTGCTTGAGTTATAAGAGCCCTAGAGCTTGTATGTAGGCTTTATATACCTTCATATATTTCTTGTAAAACATAAGAGCTCTCTTGTAGGGACAAACATTTTTGTCACAGAGCTGAGGTAGATCTTCTATATAAAACGTTGTCAATCATACAATACCCTGATGTTTGTCCTGTCAGGTGAATGGCTTCATTTCTATTTAAAGGTAGCTCTCATGTCTACAAATAATCTCTAATGGGGCTCTTCAATCATCACTCATGTATTTTCTCTCGCTTATTAATTTCTCAGCATTGCCTATATAAGGAGTTGTATTTGCATCATAAGTTATTAAAGGATTGGTTGTACGGGAGTTGGAGTCTTTATTGTGGAAGGGATATTAGGGAAAAATAATTAAACAATAAAGTTATTTATGACTTTTTCTAAGTATTCCCCACAGACGGCGCCACTGATGATGTCCCTAAATCCAAGATATGTAAATAATGAGTTATTTAGTATTTGAGATAATGGTTAATCAATATGTTCAAGTAATTGGATTTCTTCTCTTTAGTCTAAAGAACTCCAAGATTATGGTAAAAGCTTGAGTGCCTGCAAAAACAGTCCTAGTCATGAGGTTTTAAAGACCCTCAAATTATAAAGTCCGCATATTTATGAAAAAGGTAATAAATTTTTTAAGACAATAAATGACTTAAAAGAGTTTGTTCTTAAGTTTTAACTGGGTTAATGCTATGAAATCTATATAAATTTACCTTAAGAGATAAAAAGTTCTAAACCCTTGCGTGGATGGTGCAGGTGGTATTTATACCCCCTGGACCTTGTTGTTTTCAGACTTTGTATATATCTATGAGTACAGAAAAATCCTTACATTAATATAAATGATTATTCTAGATGGAAAGACATAACAATTTATCATGCCTTTCATAATTTTATTTTAGGAGATTAACTAGGATCAGACATATAGCCTTAGAACTTGGTAATTGTTGAATCTAAATGCTTTGGATTCGATATCATTACATTATATGTTTGTCAAATGCTTTGGGTTTGGTATGTTTGTTAGACCCCTGTTATCCTGAGCTTGGCGCTCTGGGTCCGACATGTTTGCCAGACCCATGCTAATTTGGACTTGACTTATTATCAAGTTCAAGTTTATTGGGTCTGATGTATTTGTCAGACCCACGCTACTTTAGACTTGACTAACTATCAAATCCAAGTTCATTGGATTTGACATGTTTATTAGACTTATACTACCTAGTTTTTAGATTCAACATATTTGTCAACTCCATTTTATTTTTTAAAACTTTTCTATTTATAAAAATTTTAATCAAATATTTGACTCATCGGATAGTAATGGGATTTCTAGGGAGATGAAGAGAACAATTAAAGGAGAAGATGATACGCAAGAGGGTAGAGTATAAAACAAAATGATTTGAAATTATAGTTGTATAAAAGAGAATTCAATTCATCCTACCAATTGATTTAAATTTTAGCATAAAAAATTGATTCCAAACAGCCTGCGTTTTGTCTTTTCTTTCCCTTTTTTTCACGTAATATTTATCGACTTTCCCTCGTCTTTCTGGCATTATGACTTGGTTCGTTGTGCCGCAGAAGGACATTAGACAAAGATGATGAGCCTCCCCGGTTTTGTCCTTCTCATCTGCTTTTCCAATATCAATTTGTTTCAATGTCTTTTTGTCGGCCATTATTGCACTCTCTTTCGTAACGAGAGAGACTGAATTTTATTAAGAAGTCTTCAGTGTATGATCTTCATATAGGCCAGAGGATGAATTGTCAATGCAGACCAACTTTAGTAGAGGTTAACCGGCAATGAATTGTCAATGCAGACCAACTTTAGTAGAGGTTAACCGGCAATGAATTGTCAA
>Ga0325404_1008613_pt1 | contig 10479 bp, 5 predicted proteins | sample PopdelMetagenome_18_FD_205664 | JGI IMG/M metagenome (GOLD analysis project Ga0325404, IMG submission 205664) | Populus deltoides microbial communities from Bellville, Georgia, United States - Xylem-Control-R1 | ecosystem: Host-associated > Plants > Phyllosphere > Stem > Wood/Secondary xylem...
CAGACAAAATTTATTTTATATATATATATATATATATATATATATATATATATATATATATATATATAAAAGTTTAATAATTTACTCTGTTATGCTAACTATTTGATACGAATGATGATTGTTTTCAAACGTAAGGTAGAAGATGAATGATTTCTAAATAAATCCATGTTTGCTACATTTCCTTGATCAGTTTGTCACGTCTTTTTGGAGAACCCAAAACTCATTCCAATGTTCTGTCCTATCGATCCAACAAGATCAAATTGCACTCAATTGTAATATCATTACCTATTATTGAAGATGAAGATATTAAAGGAATAAAAAATGTTGAATTAAAAAAATAATTTATTTTATGAAATCTTTAAACTCCTGAAAAAAAAAAAAACATTATATTGGATAGGATGCGGTTTATAATCAACTATACAAACCTTTCACTTTTGTTTTAGAACTATAACCTATAAACTATTACTTATCTTTAAAAAAAAGATTTTAATAAAATTTTTTGATAAAACTCTATATGAGATATGGAATAGTAGAAGACCAATCTTATTATATTTAAAGATTTGAGAATAACTAATTTTTAGGTAATATTCTTATAAATTTTAAACAACTAATTATAGACTCCATTGAGTTTAACAATTTTTTTTTAAAGGTATTTTTTACTTAATGATATGATAACAAAAATAGGCATTCCCAAAATTAAGCACCAACTAAATGTAAAGATGTTTGTTTGAGACTACAATAATCTCATAAAAAACAAATTAAAATAAATTATGAAAACCAATTCAAAATCAATCAAATGTTGAAAGATGAGAAAAAATAAAAAAGATTCAATAAAAAAAGAGAGAGAAGTATTCGACATTGTTATTACATCTAACCTAATGGGTCAACTTTAAAATCTCACATCTGGTTTTCTTAGCTCGGGTTTAAAATTGACTTATATGAGAGTTGCCTCTAAGTGACTTAGTCGAAATGACGGGTCTAAAGGTAACTGTAACACCCTCAAATAATAATATCATGAAATCTCCCAACATTTCTTTACCAATATCAAGTATTGGGTAATATGTCTAAAATTATGGGATTTTTTTTTGAAAATTTCGGCAGAGTTCCCTCTATTTTTGTTGGTACCAAGTTATGATTATCAAGAGTTATGAATTTTTTTGTTTTACATAAAACTAGTCAATTTATGATTTTTCGCCTAAAGGTTTTACAGTAACCTAGACAAATATAAAAATATAGCTTGATTTTTTTAAAAAAAAGTTTTAAGATAACAACTTTTTTTATGTTGAGACGACTATATAATGAAGAATTTGAGTTTCACAGCTTGACTCACCAAATCCGCAATTGGGATCATATACTCCACTTGGTTTAAAAATTTTGTTTTTTAAAATTTTTTATATAGTGTTATTATAACAAAAATAGACGCTTGCAAAATTAAGTACCAATTAAATATTAAGATATTTGTTCGAGATTACAATAATCTTATAAAAAAACTGAAATAAATTATGACATTCAATTCAAAATCAACATAATATTGAAGAAAAAAATTAAAAAAAACTAAAAAGCATTCAATAAAAAAATTAAAAAAGATAAAAAAGAGAGAGAGAGAGAGAGAGACCACCTTCTTTATTGTCCCTACCGGGGAAGCCCCCAATTAAATAATTATTTTTAGTGGTTTTCCTTCTAAATAATTTATTTAATTACTCTATGCATTTGGAGTAATTTTGTTTTTATAGTTTTTTTTTTAATTATGTACATAGAAAAACTTTAAACTAATTTTGTAGCTTCGTAATTCCTATTTAATTTTGGTTGATCCACCGATAAAAGTTATAATTGATACCACTTTCCTCTATGAATTTACTCTTGTTTTTTTTTCATATTTTAAGGGGTAAGCCCATAAAAAATCAATGCTTTACTCTTTCTAGCTCACAAGTTCAATCTTTTAGCATGTCATACAAATTAAGAACTATTTGCATATTAATTAGGTCATCTATTCTCACATCACTTAATTTCTAACATTACCCTTTCATTATATTTTAGAGCCACATGCTCATAAATGTATCGAAGTCGAGCTAATGATGAGAGGTTATATATATATATATTCAAACTAGTACTTGATTGAGGGTCAAAGTCATTTAATCAACGAAACATGTAATATTTTTCCTATGAAATATTGACACGCCATAATATTTTTTTAATAACTTAGTACATTTAGTCTAGCTAGTTTTTCAAAATACAACAATTCAAAAGTTTTATTTAAATATTGTAAATCAACGAGAGATAAATAGGTTGTCAAAAACAGTTGAAGTGGGTTTTAATCCGTGTATAATAGAGAAATCGAAGAGGAAAAACAGGAAATCCACTCCTGCTTGTCAAGGACACTGTTTTCAAAAGCTACTTCTCCATAGAAAAATGATAGGGCAAGATCATATATATATATATATATATATATATATATATATATATATACACCTCCAAATCCTTGAGGTATTTTATCATCATCACTACCATATGGAGCCTGTAACGTCCATGAGTGGTTGGTTTGGTCTGCTTAACCCTAGAAATTCTTCTGAGTTTTCCTATACAAGAATCATGCCTGTTTAATTCTGTGATGTCATGTTCATGCATGATGTCTCCATAAGGGAGCAAGTATTTCTTGGTATGATATGGAGTCACACAAGAAACCTTATCCATGGTCACCCTTATGTCGTGGACGTGCCTCGTGGCTCTATTTTCTTTTCTTCCTTTCTGTTTTCTCTCTACACGCATGCAATCTAGGTCCAGGTGTTAACACTAACCAATAGCAACATCACCACTTTCACATTTATACACAAATCGTGGCCCAGTTAAATTCCTCTCAGCCTCGTAAAAACTAGGTCTGGCTTAACTTTGCAAACCCCATCATGCAAAAAGCTAAATTTGAATAAACCTCGAGCACCCTTACACGCCATTTGTTCACCAAAATGCCATGTATAATCACAATTTCACGCCATGTGGATGCTACTGATTCCTAAGTAATAGATTAAATAAACTTTATACCAATCGTTATTCCACTTAGGTACAGAATGACGGTATGCTTAGACTCTATGATAAGGAAAGAAATGATTCTACAAAATATTTTTCTATGTTTGATTCATTTGATTGAAATTTATTTAATAAAAAAGTATTTCATTGTTAAAGAAAAACCAAATTTAACAAAACTTCCTTTATCATCGTCGCCAAGCATCATAAGTAATTAATTGTTTTGTTTTGATACTCATTTTTCATATGCAATACTTTTCCAAACAAATATGTACCTATACATGTGTAACTATAAAATAAAAAGCCTACCTGAAATACTATCATTTCCATGTGTAAAAAGTAGCCCAAGTCATATCTCCAAACTGTCGCGGGGTGCCACGACATCAAGAGCGACAATGAGTTTTATCACACCTCTTGAGGAGGTGTGTGTTGTTGGAAAGAATTTTTGGATTTAATCATAAAATTATAATTAATGTTAGAAGTCGCCGCCTAGTGTTAGATATGGTCACTAGGAACTTATGGTCTGCAAGAGTCTAGGTAAGAAACTGTTTATGCAAGGAAAAGAAGCATCACCCCCTAGTGCACCCTATCTAAGGTAAGCTGCATTGTTGTTTAATTGTTTTTTTAGGTTAGATTTCTATTTGTTGATCTTTTCTAAGGTCTAAGGCAAATCTTTCTTTGTGAAAAAATCGCTCTACCTTACTGAATTAAATTATAATTAATCATTCTAAAGTCTGAATTTTAGCATCGCATTTTCTACCTTGTATCTTTAATACTTGAGGATGTATTCTATCCACATGTGGGCTAAATGCCTGTTTTCGAAAGAAGAAAAAGTCCTAAAGTCACACGTACCAATTGAAGGGACGGTGGGCCGAGTCACAATAATTTTAATTATAGTATAGTATTTAACATCAACCATGGATCCTAAAGGCTAAAGTCCATATATATATATACTCATAAGAAAAAAAAAACTATCGTGCTTGCCTTTCTCCTTAAAAGTTTTGAATCCTTAAACAAGGTGTTTCCCTTTTAGGTCCAATTAGGGTTTTGGGTTTGCTTCCAAGCCCAAAATTGATCTCTCTCTAGTTTGTTTGCCTCCGTTCATTCGTATCAGTGGTTGTCTGCATAGCATGTTGAAAATATTTTGTATGAGTATATCTCCTTGCAATTTAAATTGTCGATGCTTCCTGCATGAACTCTATTTGTGATATCACCACATTGAAATCATAAAATCTTATACCTCACAGATATTAAAGTCTATATTTAGACCCTAACATAAAATGAACAAAATAATTGGTAAATGATTTTTTATATTTTGACCAAAACCTAACGGATAATCATAAATAAGTTATGATATCCATTTTGTATTTTAAAACACGAAAAAGATGCAATTTATTTTTATGAAGATATGCTTGGAAATATTTCAGGATTTGACCGTACGCATGAAAACTGTATGTGTGTGTGTGTGTGAAAAGAGAAATTAATTTAAAAGTTTTGAAAAAAAATTTTAATTCTTTTTGAAATATTTTGGAAAAAGCTTGGTATTTTAATACTAGGTTTGTATCTTACAGTGTAAATATACAACTCAATATTATACAAAATTGATGGAAAACATTTGAGAAAATCACAAATATTTTAAAATGCCCTTTGAAATTTTTTTGGATTTTTTTGTTTTCTTAATATACAATAATAAATATTATATTATTATAATTAAATATCATAAAATATAGGTTAGGTCGGCCTAGCTAACTGGGCTGGAATCAGCCCAAAAAGGTTGTGATGGATCGATTTTGACCTAAAATGGTTAGGCTGATCTCGACCCAATAGATCTCTTTTTTTATTTGGGGGGGCCCAGGTCGGACCCAACCTAGCCATTTAGGATGGCCTGGAACAGGTTTGGTCCACTCTAAAGCTTAGTTATTTTGCAGAATGTGAACAGTAGTAGTTCACGTTCTGCATGCAACCAAGCAGTTGCAGACGATGGGAGAGAAAAATGGAAGGTGACCTGGTGGAGGGGATAAAGTTATTGTCACTGGCCTGGCTTGAGGTGGGTGGATGTACTGGTGGCTTAAGGCGGAACTTGAGGAATGAGAGAGAGGATGTTGTGGTGGCCACTCTGCTACTAGTGAGGAGCTGGGTTGGTGGAGATGATGGTGGTCAAGTCGGTGGTGAGTGTGGTGGTAGACGAAGGCCACGACGAAGAGAGAAAGAAGGGAGATAACTTGTTGCAGAGCAAAAAATGGGGGAAACCTGGTTTCCGACCAATTTTGGACTCGATTTTATTCATGCTCAGGCCATGAAATCCACTCCTATTTATAGGAAGTAGAAGAGGGAAAAATTTCGACTCTTCATTCGGTTAGGAAAGATCTCAATCGTTGGTTTGAAGTAGTCATCATGATTGTCAAATTTGATAGTTCAAGGCTGCCTCAATTGGCAACTTTAGGCCGGCGTCGCATCCTTTGTGGTGTCAATCAACCTGAACAGACCACATGGGATTGTAGAGTAATGTTAGGTAATCATTTGTGCGCAAGATTGGTCAAATTTAATGGACATATGAGGCATTAAATGCATCTGAAAAGTAGCCACCCGAGCACCTTTTTCAGGCAAAATCAGGGAAAAGCATGAACAGTGACCAGATGACGTGTTGTCTGGTCACCTTTTTTTTTAATGCAAAACGACACTGTTTAGCCTTGAATTAAGGATTTTAGCCCAAGTTCAATTGAGTCATCTAGCTTTCAAGTTTGTTCAATTGTACCCCTAATTCACCTTAAAGTTTTGATTTAGTGTAATTTAGCATCTCCCAAACTTCAATTTGAACCCAGGATTTCAACATCTTTTTCATTTTGGTCCTTAATCTCGGATTTTTGCAATGTAACCCCTAATTGACCATTAAACTATCAATTTTCTTCAATTTCATCCTGTTTTTTGTCAATTAAACCCCTATAGTTCGGTGTCTTTTGCAAAAGGGTTTTTAGTTGTGAAATTATTTAATTTAACACCTAATTGACCCCAAAACTTTGATTTTCTTGCGATTTTACCCTTGATTTCAATTCATTGACTTGGTAAAAATATAAATTCATTCAATAATCATTTTATTTGACCTTTAATTTACATTGTTTCTCCATTTTTAGGCATAATGGGGTACAATTAGGCTTCGAGTTTTCTAACCAATTACAGGTTGATTTTCCCACATATTTGAGATCCTCCTCGACTTTCTTTCTCCACGTTGCGAGTTTTTATTTTATTTTTGTTTTGGAAGAAAAATAAGTGAATTTGAGGAATAACCCAAAAATGGGTTATGATATAAACTATAACACCTTACCATTTTACCATCATCCTTATGCAATAAGTGGGATTCATGGATATATAAGTAGCCATAAACCCATTGGTGTAAGGGCACCTACATATATTCTTCCTATAAGAATTTACTTGGGCATACAAGCCCATAACTAATCAAAATGTCAGATTTATTCATGAGAATAAATGTTTATTCTGAGCAATAGACGGACCACCAATTAGGAACCCACAATACCTTTAAACCACATCGAAACCACACAATACATCTTACCTCAGATAAGTTGTACTATTGGTGCTAATACATTTCATAGCCATAACCAGTCTCTTACCCTGTAATTTCATATAAGACCAGTTTGCTCGGGTCTCCTAGTGACCCTAAACCAAACAACTAGGTGGTGATTTCTTGATCCCAACACCACAACGCAACGCAACGCGCACATGTGCGATATAGATCTACACCATCTTTTGTCATTTGGCCTGTTACTTCTAAAGGCAATGGAATTGGATCTAAGACATTAAAAAATCATGTGAAAGTTAGAAAAATATTGATAACAAAAATTAAATGAAAAATACAATGAGGATTTACCCTAAGAGCATGTTGAAAGCTCATCCTCATCTTATTATTGAGAATTAACTAATACACACAAATTGATTGATATAATCACTCATCACCTTAAAATGTAAGGGTATCCTAGAACAAGACTAACAACTCCTATTCATGATCATCATACAAAGGCATAAAAGATGGAGAAAAATACTTGAGTCTAAACTCCTTCAATTGAGAAACATCTTTATTAGAAAAAGAAGTTATTTTTTGTGTGGGGTGATAAAGTGGATAGGAAGGGATAACAATAATAAATTTTATAATATATGTTGTAATAAACTACATGTAGGAGATTAGATGAGAAGATGAGATGACCTATATTCTGAAAGAGACCTTAATAGAAAAAGAGAGAACCTCACTCACTCTTTGTTTACCTTGTTTTCTCCTCGTGCTTGTATCAATTTATTTCTTTCTTATTCTCTCAATATCCTCACCAAAGTCCATATCACCTTGTAATAGGAAAAGTGATCGTTTAAGAGTCTCATCTTTTTCTAAGATGACCTGGGTCACTCTCTTCTTCTCTAAGATGTTACACTTTAATATAGTATGAATCTTATTTATATCCTTATAAATTGGAAACCCAAGTGCTGAAGGTTCTACTATAAATGAAAGAACCATAAGTGACTTTGGTGTTAGCGTGAAAATAATGTCAACAAGTTGTCTCTAAGCCCTTTTCTTTTTCCTCTTGGATTATGAAAAGCTACTTCAACTAGCTAAGCCTTTTTGAGGTGGTGATAATTGATCAGGGTCATATCTTTTACAAAATAACAACCATTAAAGATAAAAATAAAATAAAATTGAGATGCATGAAAAATAAAATAAAGGAAAACTAACTCTTACCCATGCTCATTTATAATCTCTCTCTCTCTCCTCTCTCTCTCGAGCTAGAGTTTGATCTTATGGTTGACCTTTATTAGAAGCATCTAATTAGCGAATGCTTGGTCAATACTATTTATTATGTGGATGTTATTATGTAGCCTGGTCTCCACTCTCTAGGCATCCCCAAAAACACTCTATTATACTTAAGCACACCCTTAACTTGTAGTGGACCACAAACCAATTTATTAATACAAATCAATCACATCTACATTCCTTCACATGGTTTGTCTTGCCAATGATGACAACATGTGCTGGTTATTTTTCCTAGATAGAGAATGAGCAAAATTAAGATATTCCTTATCTATCATCTATTCAACCAATCATTATATAGCATATTTTGAATAGTGCTAGTTCACATTCCCCCTCGTACAACTTGTAAAATTTCTTAAAAGCTACTATCGTGGTGTAGCCATTTGAGTTCAGATTGTTAAAACACAATTGGTAATGCTTAAGGACCCATTTTATAAACCCGAACAAATAGAAGTTTTATCCATATACAAACATGCACACAAAAGTTGTTATCTCTACCTTTTCCTTAGTGAACCTTTGAGCTGGCAACTAATTCTTTTCTTTTTATAGGGCACCTAAATCATGTAACCTTAAGACAATACTCTACTAAAAGAGTCTGACTTGTTCAAAGAAATAATGATTGTATGGGTCATCTATTTGGAATCTCTAAATTTTAATGAAAACTCAAGATACCTTATCCCCTTTAGAATTCTCTAGCCCTATTATAGGATTATACATCACTGAATTGGGACCTCCTATCTAATAACCTCGACCTATATGCTACCTAAGAGTGATCTACCATTTTAAAATTTAAAAACAATGTTATTAAAGATATTTTCTTGACTAGAAGTCTCTAAATATAAAAAATTAATAGAATCACTTAAGATCCCATTAGTAAATTATAAAGACAAGCACAAATGACTTGGAAATGCTTGAAACAAAAAACAACACCGCTTAAAAATCCCTTTGCAAGTCATAAAATAGTGTTTTTAGAATTGTAAATAATTGAGAGTAATGGTCACAGTGGGTAGTTTTCATTGTAAAAAATTATCATAAACCCAAGTTGATTTAGTCAACCATGTAATCAATTAGTGCCGACAAAATCACTCAAAACTTGACATGTGCCCCATTTTATAAGTGAACTGAAAAGATTCATGAAAGGGCCAAGACCTTTATCATCCTCCTACACGTCCACATACGAATTCCTAAACTCCACATTATACATCCTTCACACATGTATGTTCTTTGATGAATAACATAATAATTACTCGTTAGACAAGGGTAACCAATAATACGAGTCAAAAGACTTTTTCTTTATCTAGGATATGAACATGTCATGAGGACAAGCAACATATTATTTTTAAAACATGCCTTTTTTTTATCTAGGAAATGTTGATCAAGTGACAAAAGCTCTATAAAGAATGGATAAACACCTAAGTATTAATGTCATCCATTCCACTAAGACTTATAGGGGCAAGTGATGTACATATAGAACAAGAGTACTTATCGAAGGGACTTCCTCAGACACATCATTGCCACATGTAATAAGTAGCTTAGTTCACATGCCTAACCTATCACACCTGACCAGACAACTTAGGTTTGACCCAAATGCATTTGATCAGACAAATATCTCCTAAATAGACACCCTTAAATGACGTTCGAACTATTTCACATACCTTTCATATATATTGTATCAAGTATTAAATGCTTACATGTTTTTCTATCTTGAGTAGGTCATATAAATATAAAGATAGGGTATGTTTATCTCCAAGTGTATGACCTTTATGGTGTCATCATTTTAACTCGATAGTGATCTAACAACCATTAGAGGCTATCACTCTAAATGATAAATTCTAGTAATAGGTTTAGATGTGTGCTAACTATTTTGCCCTCTTTTCCAAGCAAGTTTGTGGGATTTATGACTTTATAAGGATTCATGTTCCAACTCCTTCAACTATCATTTCTTTTTAAAATTTTATTATCATCTTTCTTGCTTCATCTCTAAAACACACACATATAAAGCCCATTTCAGCCACTAAAACTCATTTAAATACTTGCTTAATCATCATAAGTTCCTCACAACTCATCAAATGACTTGTCTTGAATGTTATCAACCCTAACAATTATTTTACCATCTAGAATTTCAATAACATCACCTGTAATATTTAAGATCCCAGTGAGACTAAACCATACATGTTTATTTTATAAAAAAAAAAAACCCTTGTATTCAAAATAATAACTGATTTCTTATAAAATAACATATTTACATCAAATAATAATTTTATTTTAAAAAAATATCTTATATTTTAACCACCATATAATTGTGAGGTCAATCACAAAAAGAAATTAACAACAACAAAAAATATATAATAATAATGATAATAATGGAGACTAATAATTGGATTTGATGTTGACGCAAATCCAATCCCTTTTTTGCACATCCAATTAAAAATCTAATACGTGATTTCATTGTTAATATTAGTGAATCGAAAACAGAAAAAAAAAAAACAAATTCTAAGGAGGACCGGTGACATGGCATTCAATTATAGACCCAAAACTTTCTGCAAACGAAACGGCAACAGTTGCTCTCCTACATGACTAGTTTTATCCACTCACCACACCACATGTCGTATCAGTCAACACGTGATTTATTCAAATGCCACGTGTCACAC
>Ga0325404_1008615_pt1 | contig 10478 bp, 9 predicted proteins | sample PopdelMetagenome_18_FD_205664 | JGI IMG/M metagenome (GOLD analysis project Ga0325404, IMG submission 205664) | Populus deltoides microbial communities from Bellville, Georgia, United States - Xylem-Control-R1 | ecosystem: Host-associated > Plants > Phyllosphere > Stem > Wood/Secondary xylem...
AAATAAATACCACACCTAAATAAATACGGCACCAAAAATGAAAGAGAGCACTGACCTCAAAACGCATTATTTTATTTAACTATATTTAAAAAAAACATATTATTTTAATATATTTTTAAACAAAATAAAACAAGAATTTAATCATCCATGAGCCAAAAAGCTAAACGCGGGAGTAGGTTGGTGGCATCATGGAGTCCATGTGTTACGTACTATATGTATGGTTACTGATTTGTTTTTCCTGCCAAGTGAGATTTTATGTAAACTGTGGACTCTGGAGTGACCAGGTTCAATGAACCTGAAACCCCACTGCCTTTTCAAGCTCTCTTCCTGGAGTATATATTCTACAGCTATCAGCAAAACAAAGACTCGGAGGTTTTAGAGAAAGGGAATGAGTTTTGCGTTGTGTTTTCTTGTTTTTAGAGGGACAAAGAGTTCCGATGTTATCTCATGATCATGACCCTTCATGCTGCAGACGCTTGTGGCAGTCGAGGTTCACTACCAGCTTCTTCTGTTTAGTATCTTTCCGTGAGATCAAAGGTCACTGCCTTGTGTTTTTCTTCTTTTTCGGTATGTTCAGACCAAAAGGTAGAACTAATATTTAGTTTTGTAATATTCAGTTTGGCTCCTCCCATGTACCTCATCATCAAAGTGTCTGTTTTCATGTAATTCCTGAGGCTCAACGAATTGTTGCAGCGATAACTGAGAAGGCTGAACTTGAAGGTGTAACAGAAGATCATGGCAAGCTGGCAAAAGAACTTGAGAAAGCTTCTCCTCTAGCAATTATCAACATGGCCCTTCAAGATTTTATAGATGGCAGCGCCATTTCTTTCAGGTACTTTGATGCCATGCCCATGTCTCTCGATTAGTTGGATATTTTTAATGTAGATATTTAAATAAATTGTCAAAAATCCAGGAGATATACAAGATGTCGTCTGAATTCCAATTCTAAAAGAAACATGCACAGGGAACATATATACTTCATTGGTGAAAGATTCTGCACTAACCCTAACAATGACATGTGGGGTCGTTGCAGCAGGAGTTAAGTATATGCAGTTCTTAATGTTGAGAATGAAAGAAGAAGATATGTTAGGTTCAGTAAATATTTTTGTTAAAATAAAGGGAAAAGAGCAAGCGCAGCCTGACCTTTTTTCAAAAGGGAAAGTTCTTTGTTGGTAAGCTATTATTTTATTGATGATGATCATCGAAACAGTTAAGCGAGCTCCCAGTTGTGGCCGATGCTTTTGGGTTGTCTTCTTTGAAATTCTTTTCTATTTTCTATTTAACTTTTTCTTTCAGCTATCACGATTCACAGCTACGGGAGATTCTTAATTGAAAAAATATATTTAGCGTGACAGCCAGATTAATTAAGCAACCAATAATGATCGACAATGCGATCTCAACAAGATTAGAATATATATTTTAATGCAAACGTCAGCTATTATAGAGACACGCTTCTAGCAGAAAACGATGTGAATGGAAAAACGCGAAGAGTATAGAAATCCTTCGCAAGATTCTGAAAAAAAGAATAGCATTAAGGGACAAGCTGTGTATAAATTGTACAAAGTGTCGTTGTCTAGGTATTAATTAGGTTTAAACAAGGTCAGTTTTTTATGCTAAACATCCAGCCCTTCCATTTGAATTAATGAACCTTCGAGAGAGACAGTGCAGTCTAGTTCTTTGGTGGAAGTACTGTTGTGGAGATTTTGTCACAATGCCTTTCAGTATTATGAATTGAACACAGCATTTAAAATCATGCAGTGGAGCTGAGGATGTGTCTTTGATACTCCAATCGGGGGTGTTTGGCCTGGACACAGGGAGGTTGAACTCACAGACCGACAAACTCTTAGATGATATGGAGAAGTACTACGGCGCCATGGACATTGAATGCATGCACCAAGAATGCTGTCAAGTACTACAGGTGAGACCTCTTAGAAGGGCCCTTAAGGATCTTTGTGCTTGGATCACAGGCCAAAGAAAAGATCAGTCTCCTGGCATTAGAGCTAGTGTTCCTGTTCTGCAAATTGACCACCCTTCAGTTGAAGGAATTGGGTGTGGAACCATCAGCCTCATGAAGTGGAACCCAGTGGCAAATATGGGCGGCCAGGCTATATGGAACTTCCTCCGAACCATGAATGTGCCTGTTAATAGTTTGCATGCTTTAGGATATGTCTCAACTGGTTGTGAGACTTTCACCGGACCGGCCCTCCCCTGGCAGCATGAGAGAGAAGGGAGGTGGTGGTGGGAGGAGGGCAAGTTGAAGGAGTGTGGACTACATAAAGGAAATATGGACTCTGAAGATGCGCAAATCAGTGAGCACATAAATGGAGTTGTTTCCTTTACAAATGTAAATGACCCAATTGCTGATGTTTTCAACTCCCAAAACTTGACCTCTTTGAGCAGGGCTGGGATGGAAATTTTAGGCACGTTAGAGAACAGATCTGAGCCTTGGCGTCACTTTTGCCAGGTAAAAGTTCATTTCATCAATAGCTTCTAGCTGATTGAAATTGTTAATTATTAGTCCTACACATAACCAAGTTTCATTTCTTTCTTTTTGCTTTTTCATTTTTTGAATTCACAGGCCATGGAAGATTCATATGTAGAGTTGGCAGCTAAGCTGGTGAATGCTAAGGTCAAGATTGGGAAGTTCAGGGTAGATGGTGAGCACAAGGCAAATGCAAAACAGAAACTTCAGCCCAGGAGCTTTACCACTACAGTAATTTTCCCTGCCTCCAGGCCTATCAAATATTCCTCGGAGAAAAGGGACATTGATTCACAGTTAGCTTTTGTCAATTCGCTTCAATGGTGATGAGCATGCTCAGATCCATACTTATCCATTTGCGAGAAACTCGAGTCTAGAGCATAGAACAAAAACATGGAGCAGGAAAGTGTCAGTAATCTTCTGCACATCCATCCTACTACTGCTTTCATGGTGATGTCCTTCACAAAGATTCAGTGTTCTAGCATTTGTGGTGAGATTGAAGAGTTCCCCTTTGAGACTTCAGATTTCCTCATACTCAACCATGGATTGCAGTCCGTATTATCAATCCATTACATTGTTTCCGCTTTTTTTTTTTTTTTTGAAGAAATCAACTTCGCTGTTAAATGTAGTAGCTGAGCCAAACCCAATATGGAGTGTGGTGCCTAAAAACATTTTCTTCTTTAATAATACCACTACTTGTACCAAAATCTATCTATGAGTTCACTATTTGTGTAATTTTATTTTGCTTTGCGTTCACAATCATAAGATAAAAGATCCCAATTTCATATAAATTCCATTGGTGTTATCATTTACTCCCGTTATTACTAATCTGAAACTTGCATCCCTGCTGTGTCTTATCGACTCTTTATATGGTCCGTCCACTAGGGCTTTGACTGGTTGCTTGCTTCTAATAATTTTCTTCCAGGCAAGGAAAGAAGCATAAGATGAAATAAAGCTCCTATTGCCAATTCTATCTCAAAACATGATGTGACTAGGCTTTGGGTTTGGGTGGACTGGACAATCCATGAATGCTTAAAACTCACAACTTCAAGCTACAAGCATAATTCATGGCGGCGCCAAAAACAAAACTGACTGCTTGACAGGGACAACGCAGGCTTCTAAGACATTTGAGCTTTGGCAACTCAAAGAAGTGAAGAACTAAGCTTTTTCCTCTACTTTTTCTCTCCTCCACTCTCTCATGGATTCAGCTAGTTGTTATTGTCTAAATCAAAAACAATGAGAAGGGCATTGAACATGGGTATTTCAGACTCATGATTAAGCAATTGGCATTCCTACCACTTTTACATGGAGGCTGAAACCCCATCAACAGTGACTTTAGATTCAGTGAGCAATACAAATTACAAACATCGACTGTTTCGAGGTTTTAAGCCCCAGTAAAACCCTCACTCTCCATTGAAATCCTGGGTCTGCACAAACCCATCTGAAGCCACAAGTAGTTAACATGAAGAACAAATCACCTCAATTAAACAGATCAATTCTTGAAGGTGCAAAGATAATCTCAAATATTCATAATCGAGGCACTAACACTCGAAAACACACGACATTAATGATGAAAATCAAATACTAATATTGATTGGTACTACATCTATGATCTATCCCCCCTCTTCAGGCTTTCTTGTCCTTGATTGGTGGTGCCTTGAAAAGGAATTTAGAAATCAAAGCAGCTAAAGTTGCTCCTATAAAGGGGCAAATCCAATAGACATAAAAGAAATCCCAAGTGGTGTGCCTATTGCTCAAATAAGCCCACCCATAAGCATTGGCAGGATTCATTGAAGGGCCGGTATACTTACCTCCAGCCATAACCAGTCCCACAGTGGCCACAGCCAGCAACCAAACCTTCAACGCAAAGTTTTTAGGACCCTTGAGCAAAACAAAATGTAAAGCAAGACAGATCAAAAAAGTCAATACCCCCTCAGCGATTGCCCCTGTATGCAAGTCCACCTTCAACGACGGACCACCTCTGAGCACATACCTGTACTGTTTTGGCATCACTTCCGTAATTGCCATGGCACCAGCAACCCCACCAGCTGCCTGAACCGGAAAACGCAAAGCCATGGACATGAGAGATGCATCAGGCTTTAGGCCGGCTGTGTAGAGAGTTATGGTTGTAGCAGGGTTGAAACTGGCACCACCACAGGCAGCTCCTATCAAGCTGAAAGTTAGCATAAAAAGAGCGGCTACATTAATGGTTATGAAAAGACCTGCTATGGACATGGCTTCAACACCCACATATGTTGCTATGATGGAGGAGAAAACACCCAGCAAAGGAACGCTGAACACCCACATGCATGTCAAGATTCCATCTACTATAGCTCCCTCGATTGCTCCCATCTCTCTCTCGTTTTCTCTCCACCTACCCAGCAGAACAAGAGCTCTCTCTCTCTCTCTCTCTCTCTCTCTCTCTCTCTCTCTCTCTCTGCCTTGAATCTTGATCTTCCTAGTTCCTCCTGTATGGTCTGAAATCAAAATAGAAAAAGACAGCAAAAGGAAGGAATATCAGGTTTAATATAAAAAATAAACAGAATTGATTATTTAGCTAGGGTTTTTATTTTTGTGTTTTAAAATTACTTTTCAAAAAGTTTAAAATTTAATTTTGTTTATTTTTTATTTTAAATTAATAATTTTTTACATTTTCAAATCATTTTAATTTACTAATATTAAAAATAATTTTAAAAAATAAAAAAATATATTATTTTAATATATTTTCAAATAAAAAACACTACTATAACTTTATTTCTAAACATCCATTTAGCTACAACTAACCTTCCACTAACATTTTATAAAGGCAACCTCATTTTAGGATAAACCTCAAATTAACCCTTAACTTATTATCCGTTGTCAATTAAATCCCAAATCTTTAGATTTTATCAATTTTACTTCAAAATGTAATTCACAGTAAACAATATAATTTATTTATTCATCCACGTCTAATGGCAGTTAAAAGGAAGTTTTTTACTCTTTTTTCCCCTCGAATTCTAGGAAAAAATTGATAAATCAAAAGTTTTGAAACCTAAAAATTGAAAGATTGATGCGGTAGCTTTTTGAAAAAATAGATATTTTTAAATTATTTTTATTTCTTCTCTTTCAATTGAGTAATTTTATCTTTCACTATTTTTATTTTTTCTATTTAATATTAATAGATTTTTCTAGTTTTTTTCTATACATAAAAAAAAGGTTGAAATAAACTTTTTGCCAAGTAAGAATTAGATTAATAAAAAACCAAATATTTTAGAAGTCTCACTAAGTTCTTGTATTTTTAGTCTTTAAGAATTTTGACTTCTAAAAATTATTATTAACATTTATTCTCTCATCATCATTTATATCAGAGTCTCATAATTCCTGGTGTTTAGTTGTTGTGTGTTGTTATTGAAAATCTTAATGATATAACTAATGATGAAGTGACTTACATGAAGATGTTAAGGACACAGGATGTGGAAGCCCCCGCGTAAAAGGATCATTGATTTTTTGACTGAGAAAGTTTTGCTTAAAAAATATTATTTTAAATATTTTGATGGTGCATGATATTTTTAGACCGAGAAGGTTTTACCCCCACGAACAATCTAAACTCGATAGCAAATATCTTATAACTCATAAAATTAATACAAGAGCTTTTTGATAAAATAAATATTTTTTTTAGTATTTATTCTTTTTATTTTTCAGTTTATAATTTCTATTTATTTATTTTGTTAATTCTATAATATTAGGCTTTTCTTGTTGTCCTATTTAAAGGAATACTTTTTCTGTTTTTATTTTTGTTTTTGTTTTTATTTTTGTATTCAATAATAATCGGGTCCTTTTAATTTATTATATAAAAGACTGTAATAATTCTTTGATAAATGAGATTTGAATGATAAAAAAAATAAATATCTTTTCATTTATTTTTAATTTTTGAATGTTTTGACTGGTGATAGGAATCAAATCGATACTGTGATGCCTAAAATAAGGTTTGTCCTTTATGTTAAGGCCTAAGGGCCTCGTGGCCAGTTGGCGACCAAAGAGGGAGAGTGACAACTGTACAGGGCATTGATTCCAAAAAGTAGCCATGTTCGGGTTAGTGCCATCTCATTGTACGGTAATATTACTTACTTATTTATTTATTTTAATTTTAAAAATGTACGTCAATTTGTCAGACTCTGGGTTTCTTCATTTAAGATTAGTAGTTCGAGCCTCATAAATCTTAGGGTCACTAGAAGTTTATATAATCGTTAATTTTAGGGCCTATAAAATTAATCAAGATATATGCAAGCTGATCCGAACTACCACATTAATCTAAAAAACAAATTACTTATTTTTGCTACATTTTTAAAAAACTACTAAATTAGTTTATTTCTCAAGATAGATTGTTATTTTTTAAGATATTAAACTTCTTCGTATTTTCACTACTCTAGTGTTCATAAAAAAAAAATTAGAGAAACATGATTTGCATATAGATAAATTGTGCAGAGGATCATATTTGAGAATATAATATTGTTTGTATTTTAAAATATTTTTTTTAGTAATATATTAAAATAATATTTTTTTTATTTTAAAAAATTATTTTTGATATAATAAATTAAAATATTTGAAAACATAAAAAAAAACTTATTTGAAATAAAGAAAAAAATTAATTTTTTAAAAAAATATTTTTAAAACGCAAAAACAAACAGGAAAGAATTATTTGAGGTAATGTTTGATATTACTGTAAAGGTTTTTTTTATAATATTTTTTATTTAAAAATATATCAAAATAATTTTTAAAATTTTAAAATTTATTTTATATATCAGTATATTATATTAAAAGACCCAAAAGCATAAAAAATAATAATTAAATTCTTATTATCTCAATCATTTACTTGTGGATTCGAGCGATGAGAAACTTCTTTTTTACATTGCAAAATCATTTTTCGTGTTAATTAATTGTTTATATAAAATTTATTGGATGTTTTAGACTTTAAACCAACGGTTGATGTAGGCGATTACCTGACATATTAAAGTGAAAGGAATGTGAATGAAATGTGGGTATTCACAATCGAGTACTCGCTCTAAGATGTAGCCAAAGAAAGTCGTTATCTTTTGTCCAATCTCAAGTCTCAATTATTCTTCCAAAAAAGATAGCCTTCAGATGCTGAAATCTACAGAGCGCTTTCTCATTCGGCGCCGTATGATATTTTACATTAGTATAAAAATTGTTTTTTAATATATTTTTAATTTTTTAAAATTTATTTTCCATATTAGTACATTAAAATGATCTAAAAATTTTTAAAAAATAATTTAAAATAAAAAAAATTATATTTTAACCAAAAAACAGATCCAACCTTAATTCCAGACAGACATTTAGAAATCATCTTATTCTACTAAAAATTTTTGGATACTTATTACCTAATTTTTACTCTTTTTATATCACATTTGATATTTTTGAAACTTCTGTTTTTAAAATGTTTTTTAATTAAAAAAATATTAAACTAATGTATTTTTAGGTGTTTTTCAATAGTTTTTATTTGCTAATATAAAAAAATATAAAAATATATTATTTTGATACATTTTTAATTAAAAAGCACTTTTAAAAAACTTCACACATCACAATACTAAACACACACTTAGATTCTCATTATCACAGTGTCAAGCCCTGAACAAAAAAAATCTTGAAAATAATCTTTTGGCATGATAATGTTGTATGCCTTATGCACATGTAAACATCTTATCTCAAAATAATACCCAGTTCAAAAAAACACGTTGAATCATAATTTAATTAAATCTAATATAAATCATCTCACATGAAATAACATAACTTCAAAGTCAAATAAAACCAAATGTATTATAAGTTCAAGATCATAAATTAATCTAATTATTGAAATATTAAAGTCTAGAAGTCAACTATAAATTTTTGAAGTAATCACTTGACATTCCAAATCATCTGAAAAATAATCAATTAAATAGAGGGTGAGTGTCACAAACTCAGTAAATAACAGTTCATCTTCATAGTTAAATCAATCATGTCAAAACTTATTAATACATACAATCAATTCATTTATTATACCAAGATTTCAATCCTTTCAAAGATTTAAAAGACCAAAAGCATATTTATAAATCATTTACAAACTTAAACAATTTAAACAAATCATTTTAAATACAAACATGGATTGCACACTCATATTCAAAGTAAAAAAAAAACTACGATTACTCTGACCACAATAACAATGAGTAATGTTTTGTTTTATGATTAGACATCAAATTCTAAATAAACATGTTTATAAATGTCAATGTATAACCCCTAAAAGTCGGATCCAAAGTGTACGGTTACTTTAACTATAGTAACAACGAGTCATATTTTGTCCAATAACTAGACATCAAATTCTAAATAAACATATTTATAAATGTCAATGTATAACCCATAAAAAATAAATTTAAAGCATAGTCAATCAAATACATATTCATTTTCAATTGATAAATGAGTTTAAAAAAAAAAACCATATTCAAAATCATCTCCAAAACACATTTACAATCATAAACGTACTTTCATACAACACTTGGCATTATTTACAAATTATTCATAATGCCTAATCCACTTAAGTTACAAAATAAAAATAAAAATATGTGATTAAGAAAAACTCATTTAGTGTTTGTATATATATAATCCATCTCAAAATAACTAACAAAAAAGATAAACAATTACTTTTTTGATAAGCAGGTTCAAGATAGCCTTAAAGACAAACCAAACACTCATAGCAACACAACACTAAAAATCACCATAAACTATATGCTCATTAATATTGAATGCAATATATAAGATTGTTTCTAATTCTTAGTTTAATCAAAGTTTGAATATGTTATTAGTTTAAATGATCTTGAAATTCCCTTAAAAAACCACTCAACATTAGAATCACGTTTTTACATGCCCTTGTTTTATTTTTTGTAAAATTTTAATTTGTTTTCAATTTCATACTTGAATCTAAATTTGTGATATGTTATTTTTTTCAATTTGATTCTTATTCTTTTGATTGTTTTTTTAGGTGCTTTTGCTAAGTTGATTTTTCTTTTCAATTTCAACATTCAATAAAAAATTATTAGTTGTCCTCTAATTTATTTTTTATTTTAATTTTGATCCTTATTCTTTTAATTGCTATTTTTTTTATGTTTTGTATAATTGCTATTTTTTTTTATGTTTTGTATAATTGATTTTTTTTTCAATTTTATCCTTCATTATTTGATTGGTTGAGAATTGAGTTTCATAATTTTTCTAGATAGGAAGCTCCCGGCCTAATGATTTGGATCACGGGTTTAAAAAGTTAACACGAGTTAACATTATTTTTTTACTTATTTTATTTTTTGACATTGTCATTCAAATTTTTTTTTTTTTAAATTGTCTTTGTGATTTTCTTCGTTTTTTTATCGTGTTATCTTAATCTCATGACTTAGATCGCGAGTTTAACGAGTTAACTCGATCGGGCTGGTTCAAACCTTTTTCTAAGGTGGCTTTTTTTTTAAAAAAAAAATTTTGGTTTTGTCCTTCAAAATTTGGTTCTCTTTTAAATTAATCTTCATTATTTTTCCTGTTTTGTCTTTTTATCATGTTATCCCATTAGAATGATTCAAGTTGTGGGGTTTGTTCATCTTACCTTACCTCGTTTTGATTTATTTTTAAAATTTATTTTGTTTATTAAATTTTTTTCAATTTTATCATTCTACATTTACTTTATTGAAAAGTAGACTTTGTGATTCTTTTCTCTTTTGTTTTTTTTTTTTGTTTATCTCATTTTTATTATCTAGTTTACAAATTTGTTATGCTAAGTCAAATTGATTTAAATCAATTTGTTTTTATTTTTTTATCCAATCTTGTTTTTCATGTTTAGTTTATTGTGAATTGAGCTATATATTTTTTTTAGATTATCATAATTATTTTTTAATTTAATACATCTGGTGTCATTGGCTATTTTTTACTATTTAATTTAAATAAAATTTATTTATTTAACCTAGTCTATAATCCCAATCATAATTTTTTT
>Ga0325404_1008619_pt1 | contig 10476 bp, 9 predicted proteins | sample PopdelMetagenome_18_FD_205664 | JGI IMG/M metagenome (GOLD analysis project Ga0325404, IMG submission 205664) | Populus deltoides microbial communities from Bellville, Georgia, United States - Xylem-Control-R1 | ecosystem: Host-associated > Plants > Phyllosphere > Stem > Wood/Secondary xylem...
GTGGACTCGGAAGAGGTGACAGCCCCTGTTGACTCAGAAAAAGTCAACGAAAACAGAGTCGGTGCCGACCGGGAAATCATCACTGAAGCGCCTTCCAAAGGTGACGCGTGGATTCGGAAGGGCTCGCAGCCTCTGTTGACTCAGAAAAAGATAACGAAAGAACTTCTAAAGGAGACGCGTGGATTCGTGAGCGCCCACAGCCCCAATTGACTCAGAAATAGTCAAAGAAAACTAAGTTGTTGTCGACTCAGAAATCATCACTGAAACACCTTAACAAGGTGACGTGCACATTTGGAAGAGCTGCAGCCCCTGTTGACTCAGAAAAAGTCAACAAAAACGGAGTCCGTGCCGACTTGAAAATCGTCACCGAAACACCTTCCAAAGGTGACGCGTGGATTCGGAAGCGCTCGTAGCCCCTGTTGACTCAGAAAAAGGCAACGAAACAACTTCCAAAGGTGACGCATGGATTCGTCAATGCCGACAGCCCCTCTAACTCAGAAATAGTCAATGAAAACGGAGTCGGTGCCGACTGGGACATCATCACTGAAACTCATTCCAAAGGTGACGCGTGGATTAGGAATTGCTCACAGCCCCTGTTGACTCAGAAAAAGTAAATGAAAACGGAGTCGATGTCGACTAGGAAATCGGCGCTAAAAAACCTTCCAAAGGTGATGCGTGGATTCGGAAGCGCTCGCAGCCCCTGTTGACTCAAAAAAGATCAACAAACACAGAGTTGGTGTCGATTCTGAAATCGTTAACGAAACACCATTTACAAGTGATGCCTGGATTCATGAGAGCACACACCCCCTTTTGATTCAGAAAAGGTCAACGACAACTTAGCCAATGCGTACTCCAAAATCATCAACGAAACCGCTTCCACAGGCGACGCGTGGATTCATTAGAGCTCGCAGCCCCTATTGACTCTGAAAAAGTCAACGAAAACATAGTCGGTGCCAACTAGGAAATTTTCATCAAAAAAATTTCCACAGATGACGCATGGATTCGTCAGCGCTCGCAGCCCCTGTTGACTCAGAAAAGGTCAATAAAAACTAAGTCGTTGTCGACTCAGAAATCATCACCGAAAGACTTTTCAAAGGTGATACATGAATTCAGAAGAGTTGTCATCCCTTATTGACTCAAAAAAAGTTAACGAAAACGGAGTCTGTACCAACTGGAAAATAGTCGCCGAAACACCTTTCAAAGGTGACGCGTGGATTCGAAAGAGCTCGCAGCTTCTGTTGACTCAGAAAAAGTCAACGAAAATAGAGTTGGTGCCGACAGGAAAATCATCACCGAAACACCTTTCAGAGGTAACGCATGGATTTGGCAGCGCTCGCAGCCGTGTTCACTAAAATAAACTCGATGAAAACAGAGTCGGTGTTGCCTGGAAATCATCACCGAAACACCTACCAAAGGTGACGCATGGATACGGAAGAGCTCGCACCCCTGTTGACGTAGAAAAAGTCAACGAAAATAGAGTCGGTGCCGACTGGAAAATCATCACCGAAATGTCTTCCAAAGGTGACGCGTGGATTTGGAAGCGCTCGCAACCCTGTTGACTCAGAAAAAGTCAACGAAAACGGAGTCTGTGCCGCCTGGGAAATCGTCACCAACATACCTTCCAAAGGTGACGCGTGTATTCGTCAGCTCCCCCAGCCCCTGTTGACTCAGAAATAGTTAACGAAAACAGAGTCGGTACCATCTGGAAAATCATCATCGAAACACCATTCAAAGGTGATGCATGGATTTAGAAGCGCTCGCAGGCCCTGTTGACTAAAAAAAAGTAAACAAAACAACTTCCAAAAGGTGACGCGTGGATTCGAAATTGCCCATAGCCCATGTTGACCCAGAAAAAGTCTACGAAAACAGAGTCGGTGCCGACTGGGAAATCATCACCGAAACTCCTTCCAAAGGTGAGGCGTGGATTCGAAAGACCTCGCACCCCTGTGGACTCAAAAAAAGTCAATGAAAACAAAGTCGATGCCGACTGGAAAATCATCACCGAAACACCTTCCAAAGGTGACGCATGGATTAGGAAGCGCTCACAGCCCCTGTTGACTCAGAAAAACTCAACGAAAACAGAGTAGGTGATGACTGGGAAATCATCACCGTAACCCCTTCAAAAGGTGAGACGTGGATTCGGAAGGGCTCACAGCTCCTGTTTACTCAGAGAAAGTCTATGAAAACGGAGTCGGTGCCGACTGGAAATCATCACCGAAAAACCTTCCAAAGGTGACGCGCGGATTCGGAAGAGCTCGCACCCCTGTTGATTGAAAAACATCAACGAAAACGGAGTCGATGCCGACTGGGAAATCATCACCGAAACACCTTCAAAAGGTGACGCTTGGATTCGAAAGAGCTCGCAGCTCCTATTGACTCAAAAACATCAACAAAAACGGAGTCTGCCCCGATTGGGAAATAGTCACCTAAACACCTTCAAAAGGTGACGCGTGGATTCGGAAGAGCTCGCTGCTTCTGTTGACTCAGAAAAAGTCAACGAAAATAGAGTCGGTGCCGACAGGAAAATCGTCACCGAAACTCCTTCCAAAGTTGATGTATGGATTCGGACGGGCTCGCAGCTCCTATTGACTCAGAGAAAGTCTACGAAAATGAAGTCGGTGCCGACTGGAAATCATCACCGAAACACCTTCCAAAGGTGACGGGTGGATTCAGAAGAGCTCGCACCCCTGTTGACTGAAAAAACGTCAACAAAAACGAAGTCGGTGCCGACTGGGAAATCGTCACCCAAACACCTTCAAAAGGTGACGTGTGGATTTGGAAGAGCTCACAACTTCTGTTGACTCAAAAACGTCAATGAAAACGGAGTCGGAGCCGACTGGGAAATAGTCACCGAAACACATTCAAATGGTGACGTGTGGATTCAGAATAGCTCGCACTCCTATTGACTCAGAAAAAGTCAACGAAACAACTTCCAAAGGTGACGCGTGGATTTGTCAACACCCACAGCCGCTGCTGACTCAGAAATAGTCAACAAAAACTAAGTCGCTCTCACCTCAGAAATCATCAACCAAACACCTTTTAAAGGTGAAGCGCGGATTCGAAAGAGCTGTCATCCCCTGTTGACTCACAAAAAGTCAACAAAAATGGAGTCGGTACCAATTGGAAAATAGTCGCTGAAACACTTTTCAAAGGCGACGCGTGGATTTGGAAGCGGTCGCCGACCCTGTTGACTCATAAAAAGTTAACAAAACAACTTCCAAAGGCGACGCGTGGATTTAAAATCGCCCAGAGCCCCTGTAAACTCAGAAAAAGTCTATGAAAACGGAGTCCGCGTCGACTGGAAATCATCACCGAAACACCTTCCAAAGGTGAGGCGTAGATTCGGAAAAGCTCGCACCACTGTGGACTCAGAAAAAGTCCACGAAAACATAGTCGTTGTCGACTGGAAAATCATCACCGAAACACCTTCCAAAGGTGACGCGTGGATTCAGAAGCGCTCGCAGCCCCTGTTAACTCAGAAAAAGTCAACGAAACAACTTCCAAAGGAGACGCGTGGATTTGTCAGCGCCCCCAAGCATTGTTGACTCATAAATAGTCAACGAAAACAAAGTCGTTGTCAACTCCGAAATCATCACCCAAACACCTTTCAAAGGTGATGGGCGGATTCAGAAGAGCTGCCATCCCCTGTTGACTCAGAAAAAGTCAACACAAACGGAGTCGATACCAACTGGAAAATCGTCGCCGAAACACCTTTCAAAGGTGACGTGTGGATTCGGAAGCGCTCACTGACCCTGTTGACTCAGAAAAAGTCATCAAAACAACTTTCAAAGGCGACGCGTGGATTCAAAATCGCCCACAACCCCTGTTGGCTCAGAAAAAGTCTACGAAAACGGAGGCGGTGCCGACTGGGAAATCATCACCGAAACACCTTCCAAAGGTGAGGTGTGGATTCGGAAGAGCTCGCACCCCTGTGGACTCAGAAAAAGTCAACAAAAATAGAGTCGATGCCGACTAGAAAATCATCACCGAAACACCTTCCAAAGGTGACTCGTGGATTTGGAAGCGCTCCCAGCCCCTGTTGATTTAGAAAAACTCAACGAAAACAGAGCCTATGCCGACTGGGAAATCATCACTGAAACTCCTTGAAAAGGTGACTCGTGGTTTCGAAAGGGCTCGCAGCTCCTGTTGACTCAAAGAAAGTCTACGAAAACGAAGTCGATGGCGACTGGAAATCATCACCGAAACACCTTCCAAAGGTGACGCGTGGATTCGGAAGTGCTCGCAGCCCCTGTTGACTCAGAAAAACTCAACGAAAATGAAGTCGGTGTCGACTGGGAAATCATCATCGAAACACCTTTAAAAGGTGACACGTGGATTTTAAAGGGCTCGTAGCTCCTGTTGACTAAGAGAAAGTCTACGAAAACAGAGTCGGTGCCAACTGGAAATCATCACCAAAACACCTTCTAAGGTGACGCATGGATTCGGAAGAGCTCGCACCCCTGTTGACTTAGAAAAAGTTAACGAAAACAGAGTCTGTGTCGACTGGAAAATCATCACCGAAATACCTTCTGAAGGTTACCGGTGGATTTGGAAGCGCTCGCAGCCCCTGTTGAGTCAGAAAAACTCCACGAAAACCCGTTGATTTAGAAGCGCTCGCAGCCCCTGTTGACTCAGAAAAACTCCACGAAACAACATCAAAAGGTGACGCTTGGATTCCTTAGCACGCTTAGCCTTTGTTGACTTAGAAACAGTCAATGAAAACTAAGCCCCTACCGATTCTATAATCGTCACCGAAACCGATTCCAAAGGTGAAGCGTTGGTTCGGAAGCGCTCACTGCCCTTGTTGACTTAGAAGAGGTCAACGAAAACGGAGTAAGTGCTGACTAAAAAATCATCAACGAAACTGCTTCAACAGGAGCGGCGTGGATTCATCAGCGCTCGCAACCCCTGTTGACTCAAAAACGCCAACAAAAACTGAGCTGGTGCCGACTAGGAAATCATCAATGAAAAAACTTCCAAAGGTGTCGCGTGGATTTATCAGCGCTCCCAGCCCTGTTGACTTAAAAACGGTCAATGCAAATTGAGCCACTGCCTTCTCCAAAATCATCAACGAAACGATTCTAAAGGTGACGCGTGGATTCATCAGCGCCCACAGCCCCTGTTAATTTATAAACATTCAATGAAAATTGAGTTGCTGTCGACTCAGAAATCATCACCAAAACACCTTCCAAAGGTGACGTGTGGATTTGAAAGCGCTCGCATCCCTTGTTGACTCAGAAAATGTCAATGAAAACTGAGTCGGTGCTGACTCAAAAATCATCAATGCAACAACCTTCCACAAGTGATGCCTGGTTTGTGAGAGCACAAAACCGCTTTTGATTCAGAAATAGTCAACAAAAACTGAGCTGATGCCGACTCAGAAATCATCAACGAAACCGCTTCCACAGGTTATGCGAGTATTCGTCAGCACACCCACCGCTGTTGACTCAGACAAAGTCAATGAAAACGGAGTCGGTGCTGACTCAGCAATCGTCAACGAAAACTTTCCACTGGTGACGCCTGGATTCGTGAGAGCACACAACCCCTTTTGATTCAGAAATAGTCAACAAAAACTAAGCTGATGCCGACTCAGAAATCATCAACGAAACCGCTTCCACAGGTTATGCGAGTATTCGTCAGCACACTCACCGCTGTTGACTCAGATAAAGTCAACGAAAACTGATCTACTACCGACTTAGAAATCATCAACCAAACCGCTTCCACATGTGACGCGTGGATTCGTCAGCGCTCGCAGCACCTGTTGACATATAAACTAGAAATGAAAACTAAGCCACTGTTGACTCAGAAATCATCAACAAAACTGATTCCAAAGGTGACACGTGGATTCATCAGCTCCCATAGCCCCTATTGACTAAAAAATAATCAACAAAAACTGAGTCGCTTCCGACTCAGAAATCCTCACTGGAACACCTTTCAAAGGTGAAGCGTGCATTCGGAAGCGCTCGCAGCCCTTGCTAACTAAGGAAAAGTCAATGAAAACTAAGTCGGTGCCGACTGGGAAATCATCAACGAAACATCTTCCAAAGGTGACGCGTTGATTTGTCAACTCGCCCAACCCTAGTGACTTAGAAATAGTCAATGAAAATGATTAAAAAGGTGACGTGTGGATTCGTCAGCACCCACAGCCCCTGTTGATTAAGAAATGGTCAACAAAAATTAAGTCGTTGCCGATTCAGAAATTGTCACCGAAACACCTTCCAAAGGTGACATGTGGATTTGGAGGCGCTCGTTGCCCCTGTTGACTCAGAAAATGTCAATAAAACAACTTCAAAAGGTGATGCTTGGATTCCTCAGCATGCCTAGCCTATGTTGACTTAGAAATAGTCAACCAAAACTGAGTCGCTGCCGACTCAGAAATCATCACCGAAACACCTTTCAAAGGTGACGCGCGCGAATTCAAAATTGCTCGCAGCCCTTGTTGACTCAGAAAAGTCAAGGAAAACCGAGTCGCTGCCGACTCAAAAAATCATCAACGAAACACCTTCCACATGTGACGCCTGGATTCGTGAGAGCACAAAGCCCCTTTTGAGTCAGAAATAGTCACCAAAAACTTAGTCGATGCCGACTCAAAAATTATCACCGAAACCGCTTCCACAGGTGATGCGTAGATTCATTAGCGCTTACAGCCCTTGTTAAATCAGAAAAAGTCAACAAAAACGAAGTCAGTGTCAAATGAAAAATCATCAACAAAACACCTTCCAAAGGTGACATATGGATTCGTCAATGCGCCCAACCCCTGTTGTCTTAGAAACAGCAAATGAAAACTGAGCCACTACCGACTCAGAAATCATCAACGAAACCGCTTCCAAAGGTGACGCGTGGATTTGTCAGCGCTCGCAGCCCTTGTTGACTCAGAAAAGGTCAAGGAAAATTGAGTCGCTGCCGCCTCAAAAATCATCAAGTAAACCGCTTCTACTGGTTACTTATGGACTCATCAGTGCCCACAACCCCTGTTGACTCAGAATTAGTCAACGAAAATAGAGTTGATGCCGACTCAGAAATCAACAATGAAACCACTTCCAAAGGTGACACCTGGAATCGTGAGAGCACACAACCCCTTTTGATTCAGAAATAGTCAACAAAAACTGAGCCGCTGCCAGCTCAGAAATCATCAACGAAACCGCTTCCACAGGTGACGCGAGTATACGTCAGCACACCCACGCCCTGTTGACTCAGAAATAGTAAACAAAAACTGATCTACTTTCAACTCAGAAATTGTCAACCAAACCGCTTCCATAGGTGACGTGTGGATTCATTAGCGCTCGCAGCCCCTGTTGACTTAAAAACAGTAAATGAAAACAGAGCCACTACAGACTCAGAAATCATCAACGAAACTGATTCCTAAGGTGACGCGTGGATTCATCAGCACCCACAGTCCCTATGGATTTAGAAATAGCCAACGAAAACTGAGTTGCTGCCGACTCAGAAATCCTCACCGAAACACCTTACAAAGGTGAAGCGTGCATTAGGAAGCGGTCGCAACACCTGTTGACTCAGAAAAAGTCAAAGAAAACAGAGTCGATGCTTACTTGGAAATCATCAATGAAACATATTCCAAAGGTGACACGTGGATTCAGAACTACTCGCAGCCATTTTTTACTTAGAAAAAGTCAACGAAAATCGAGTAGGTTCTGACATAGAAAATTATCAACTTAACACCTTCCACGGTAACATGAGGATTCGTGAGAGCACACAGCCCCTTTTGAGTCATTAAAATTCAAAAAAAATTGAGTCGTTGCTGACTCAAAAATCATCACCGAAACCGCTTCCACAGGTGACACGTGGATTCATCAGCGCTCACAGCCCTTGTTGACTTAGAAAAGGTCAACAAAAATGGAGCCACTACAGACTCAAAAATCATAAACGAAACCGCTTCCACATGTGACACGAGTATTCGTTAGCACACCCACCCCTGTTGACTCAGAAATAGTCAACGAAAACTGATCTACAACAGACTCAGAAATCATCAACCAATCCTCTTTCACAGGTGACACGTGGATTCATCAGCGCTCGAAGCCCTTGTTGACTTAGAAACAGTAAATGAAAACTGAGCCACTGCAGACTCAGAAATCATCAATGAAACCGATTCCAAAGGTGACACGTGGATTCGTCAGCGCCCACGGCCCCTGTTGACTTAGAAATAGTCAATAAAAGTTGAGTCCCTGCTGACTCAGAAATGCTCACCGAAACACCTTACAAAGGTAAAGCGTACATTCAAAGCGCTCGCAGCCCCTGTTGACTCTGAAAATGTCAACGAAAACTGATTTAGTGCCGACTGGGAAATTGTCAATGAAACACTTTTCAAAGGTGACGCATGGATTCGTCAGCGCGCGCCAAGCCCCTGTTGTCTTAGAAACAATAAAAGAAAACTGAGCCACTACCGACACAGAAATCATCAACGAAACCGGTTCCAAAGGTGACCTGTGGATTCATCAGCTCCCATAGCCCCTATTGACTCACAAATAGTCAACAAAAACTGAGTCGCTGCCGACTCAGAAATCCTTACCGAAACACCTTTCAAAGGTGAAGTGTGCATTCAGAAGCGCTCGCAGCCCCTATTGACTCAGAAAAAAGTCAATGAAAACTGAGTCGGTGCCGACTGGGAAATCGTCAACGAAACATCTTCCAAAGGTGACACTTAGATTCGTGAGAGCATATAACCCCTTTTGATTAAGAAATTGTCAAGAAAAATTGAGCTGCTGCCCTCTCAAAAATCATCAACGAAATCGCTTCCACAGGTGACGCGAGTATTCATCAGCACACCCACCCCTGTTGACTCAGAAATAGTCAACGAAAACTGATCTCCTACCAACTCAGAAATCGTCAACCAAACCGCTTCCACAGGTGACGCGTGGATTCATTGGCGCCCACTACCCATGTTGAATCAGAAATAGTCAACACAAACTGAGTTGCTACTGTCTTAGAAATGCTCACCGAAACACCTTGAAAAGGTGAAGCGTACACTCAGAAGCGCTCGCAGCCCCTTCTGACTCAGGAAAAATCAATGAAAACTGAGCCACTACCGACTCAGAAATCATCACTGTAACACCTTTCAAAGGTGACATATGGATTCCGAAGCGCTCGCGGCCCTTGTTGACTCAGAAAAAGTCAACGAAACAACTTTTAAAGGTGACGCTTGGATTCCTTAGTATGCTCAGCCTTTATTGATTTAGAAACAGTTAATGAAAACTAAGGCCTTGCTGACTCCGAAATCATCACCGAAACCGATTCCAAAGGTGACGCGTGGATTCGCCAGCGCCTACAGCCCTAGTTGACTCAGAAATAGTCAACCAACACTAAGTTGCTGTCGACTCCGAAATCATCACCGAAAAACCTTTCATAGGTGACGCGTGTGGATTTAGAATAGCTCACAGCCCTTGTTGACTTAAAAAAGTCAACGAAAACCGAGTAGATGCCGACTTAGAAAATCAACAACAAAACACCTTCCACAAGTGACGCCTGGATTCTGAGAGCACACGACCCTTTTTGAGTCAGAAATAGTCAACAAAAACTGAGTCAGAAATCCTTATCAAAACACCTTACAAAGGTGAAGCGTGCATTCAGAAGCGTTTGCAACACCTGTTGACTCAGAAAAAGTCAGAGAAAACAGAGTTGGTGCCTACTGGGAAATCATCAATGAAACATCGTCCAAAGGTGACACGTGGATTTGTCAGCGCCTCAAACCTTGGTGACTTAGAAACAGTCAATGAAAACTAAGGCACTGCCGAATCCGATATCATCAGCGAAACTGATTCCAAAGGTGACGCGTGGATTCGTCAGCTCCCACAACCCATTTGACTCAGAAACAGTTAATCAAAACGGAGTCGCTACCGACTCAGAAATCATCACCGAAACTCATTCCAAAGGTGACGCGCGTGGATTCAGAACTACTCGCAGCCCTTGTTGACTAAGAAAAAATCAACGAAAATCGAGTGGGTGCCGAATAAGAAAATCATCAATGAAAAAACTTCCAAAGGTGACGTGTGCATTTGTCAGCGCTCGCTGCCCCTATTGAATCATAAATAGTCAAGGAAAACTGAGTCGTTGCCGACTCAGAAATCATCAACGAAATCGCTTCGACAGGTGACCTATGGATTCATCAGCACCCACAGCTCTTGGTACTCAGAAATAGTCAACGACAACTGTGTCGCTGCTGACTCATAAATCATCAACGAAACCGCTTCCAAAGGTGACAGGTGGATTCCTCAGAGCACGTAGCCTATGTTGACTCAGAAATAGTCATCGAAAACTCAGTTGCTAACGACTCATAAATCATTGCCGAAACACCTTCTGCAGGTGACGCGTAGATTTGTCAGTGCTCACAGCCCTTGTGGACTCATAAATAGTCAAGGAAAACTGAGTCGTTGCCGACTCAGAAATCATCAACGAAACCGCTTCAACAGGTGACCTGTGGACTCATCAGCGCCCACAGCCCTTAGTGACTTAGAATTTGTC
>Ga0325404_1008621_pt1 | contig 10475 bp, 9 predicted proteins | sample PopdelMetagenome_18_FD_205664 | JGI IMG/M metagenome (GOLD analysis project Ga0325404, IMG submission 205664) | Populus deltoides microbial communities from Bellville, Georgia, United States - Xylem-Control-R1 | ecosystem: Host-associated > Plants > Phyllosphere > Stem > Wood/Secondary xylem...
TTTTTAGTGCCACTGGAATCACTTCATTTCGATCTCTAGAACTCACGCTCTGCACAAAACATCGACTGAACGTCAAATCTGCCAATTACCTCCAATTTACTCCTTTTTGCATCTTTCATCCAAAAGTACCTTCAAAACATAAAAAAAAGAATATCAATGCATTTTATATATAAAACATAGGCAAAACACTAGTTAAATATGGGTGAAACTATCAAATAATATGGTTGCATCATTATGTTAATGAATGGAGTTCCAAGAATGATGGTATGATTTATGTTTAAATCCCTATAAAAACATCAAGATCGAAACTACAAATATATTCATGTCGGCCTTGTACAGGTTGGGATCAAACCTCTTACCAAAGAAGTTCTCAATACCTCTATTTTAGCAGTACTCAAAGACGCTAGATTTTAAAATTTCCAAGATTCCTTACTCAGTTCTATTGAGTCTAGCCTATGCAGTGGTCCAATTTCCTTTTACTGTTATCCAAACCTTACTTGTCAAGACCCAAATAAATAGTTATTTAAAAAAGTTGATTGGTCTCTCTTCAAGTAAATATTTATTAAAAATTTCGACAGAGTCACTTTTGTATTTTCAATACCAAGTTATCGACTCAAAAATCAAAACCTGTGAATAATAACCACAAACTCATCCCAATATAATTAAGCATCACAACTATACTAAAAACATCAATTTCCATGTCCCCTGTAGATTTTTTTTTTTCAATAGTTAACATTGTATGATTTCCTATACAAAATTTAAAACTAATTCATTCACAATAAACATTACTTTCTTAGAACACAAACACATTCAAATATCAATACAACAAAACTATATTACTTGTTAAAGTAAGGGTGTTGTCCTTAATTGCATACTCGACAAAATGATAATTTAAAAATTTTAAAGTTTCTTAACATACAAGCAATATAATAATATAATATCAATACTTCTAGTACAAAAATTAACTTAAACAAAGATTTCCATCTAAGCATCTACTTTCCAGCTCGAGGGTGTGATGTACCTAACAACATATTTATATAACATGTGAGTATACACGATAATATACACACAAGCTTATTAAATGAAGTACTTATCCTCAATACATTAATTTAATTTAAATTTCATTTTTGTCAATTCTTAACTAGACATCTTCTTCATTAACCAGGACATACTTTTTCAAGTCGTCCAATAATTAATACATTATGTCTGAATTTCATGTAAGTTAAAAAAGAAAATAATTCAACCAATGTGCCCATTTCAACAAGACATTATTTCGATTAACCAGGAAAATATTCTTTCGGCACACCCATTTATTTAACAAGACATTATTTTCATTAATCAGAAAATAATCTTTCAACGCGCCCATTTATTTAACAGAATATTATTTCCATTAATCATAAAATAATCTTTCACGTGCTCACTTAACATAGCATTATTTTCCATTCGTTTTATTTTGCAATCTCTAAACTAAAATTATAATCAAAGGAAATTTCTTATAAAATACTATATTAAATGATTGATTTATTATAGGTTATTTAACACCTATTTGGTGTTTGTGGGCGTAAACTAGTCCCTTGTTGCTAGTTAGGTCCTGCAACCTCTTTTGGATAAAGATTCACGGAATGGATACAAGAAAAATTCAAGTTTCCCTCTTCTCCCTTCTTAAACCCTAGCTTTAGATTTCCTTCTTCAAAACAATTTCCAAGTACTAAATCACCCCTCTTAATTCTTTATCTAAGTTCTAATCACTCTAATGACACTTCTCCTCTTTTTGTTTTTATATACTTAGCAAGAAAACAACTAGAAAATCCCACAAATCCTCTCCCTCTCTTATGGCTTCTAGCTATGGGCAAAAAGAAGAAAAGATGAGCATTTATATAGTCCCATATTTTAAATTTGCACGTTGACCCCTTTTTGTTTAGCCTTTTCCAAATTTATCCCTATCCTTTCTTTCTCAATAAATTAATACCTTATAACTTTTCTTTTGTTTAATTTTGCCCTTCTCAATGCTTGCTTACTTATCTATCTATCTATCTATCTATTATTATTATTATTAATAATTTGGTCGGCCTAGAATATAACTGGCTTTTTACATTTTCCCCACCAAAAAAAAAATTTCGACCTCGAAATTCAAACCTCATACTTGAATTCAGAAACAATTTAGGGTATTTCTTTCTCATTTCAGATTCTCTTTCCGAGGTCACCTTTTCAACTTGAGAGTTCCTCCATAACACTTTGATCGTTGGGATTCTCTTAGTCCTCAATTCTTTCTCACTATAATCTTACACCTTCATCGGTTTTACTTCTACTGTCAAATCTTCATCAATCTCTAAAGGAACTTGAGGTAAGATTCGAGATGGATCTACTTCAGCTTTCCTTAACAAGAAAACATGAAACATGTCATGGATTTTGGTTAAAGAAAGAGGCAAGGCCAATTTATAAGCTATAGGTCTGATTCTCTTACTCACTTTAAAAGGCCCAATATATCTTTGTGCTAATTTTCCCTTCATACCAAACCTTAACATTCGTTTTCACGGGGTAACCTTTAAAAATACTTTTTTCCCAATACCAAACTCTAGAGGTCTCCTCCTGTTATCCGCATAACTCTTCTGCCTATCTTGGGCTGCCTTCATTCTGTCATTTACAATCTTTATGTTTTCTGTGTTAATTTGAACTAACTTTGGTCCAATCAATTGTTTATCCCCCACCTCTTCCCAGCATAATGATGTTCGACACTTTCTACCATATAAAGCTTCGTAGGGAGCCATTCCTATTGTAGTTTGGTAGTTGTTGTTATAAGTAAAATCTACTAACGGTAGATGATCTTCCCAACTTCCTCCAAATTCCAATATACATGGTCTTAATAAATCTTTTAATATCTGAATGGTTCTCTCATATTCACCATCCGTCTGGGAATGAAAAGTTGTGCTCAAATTCAACTTTGTTCCCAAAGCCTTCTGTACACTTGGCCACAACCAGGAGGTAAATCTAGGGTCTCAGTCTGAAACAATCAACAAAGGCACTCTGTGTAATCTCACAACTTCATTAACATACAATCTTGCCAGTTTTTCCACTGAGGCCTTAATCCTCATAAATAAGAAGAGCGCTGACTTCGTTAACCGATCAATGATGACCCAAACTGCATCACTACCCTTTTTTCTTTAGGCGACCCTGAAATAAAGTCCATTGTGATGTTTTTCCACTTTCATTATGGTATTAACAGTGGCTGTAAAAGCCTAGCTGGTTTTTTATGTTCTACTTTTACCCGGCGATAAATTCCACATTTTGTCGCGTAATCAGCCACCTAGTACATCTTTGGGCCACCAATAAAATTCTTTTAAATCCTGGTACATCTTTGTACTCCCCATGGTGACTTGTGAGCCTCGACTCATGAACCTCTCATATAAATTTCCTTTTTAGTGTTTCATCATTTGGCAGGTACGTTTGCCTTCTAAGTACTATCATTCCATCATCTAAAATCTGATATGGTGTCTCAACTGCTGACTTTACTTTGTCTTTTATCTTACTAATTTCAGCATCCATTCGTTAAGCCTCAAGCACCTTATCCCGGAGTGTTGATCTTATTTTTAAATGAGCTATCAATTATTCTCCTAGTCCTACCTTGATCTGAGCTCTAATCTTTCTTAGCTCTGACAATTCCTTTCTATCTGAATCATCCCACTGAGTCTCCACTAACATATTCTTACGACTAAGAGCATTTGCAACAACATTTGCTTTTCCCGGATGGTATTCAATTACACAATCATAATCTTTGATTAATTCCACCCAACATCTTTGTTGCATATTCAATTCCTTCTGTGTCATTAAATGTCTTAAACTCTTGTGATCTGTAAATATCTAAACTTGTGACCCATATAAATAGTGTCTCCAAATCCTTAGAGCAAAAACTACAACAGCTAATTCTAAGTCATGCATCGGGTAATTCACCTCGTAAGCTTTTAATTGTTTAGAGGTGTAAGCGATCACTTTACCGTGTTGCATCAATACATAGCCTAAACCCTTCTTATAAGCATCACTATCGAACACTAATCCCTCTGTTCCTGAAGGAAGTGCTAACATTGGTGTCGTAGTAAGCCATTTTTTAGCTCCTGAAAGCTCTCTTCACATTCTTATGTCCACTCCCACCTTGTCTCTTTCCGGGTTAATTAGGTCATGTGAATAGCTATAGTGGAAAAACCCTTTATAAATCTTCGATAATACCCTGCCAATCCTAGAAAACTATGAATCTTAGTCACGTTCGTAGGTCTTTCCCATTTCATCACTGCTTTGACTTTTCTGGAATCCACTGAAATTCCTTCATCTGATATAACATGTCCTAGGAAGATCACTTCTTTCAGCCAAAACTCACACTTGCTAAGTTTAACATACAATCGATGTTCTCTCAAAGTCAATAGTACTTGCCATAAATGTTATTCATGCTCTAAGTTTGAGCTTGAATAGACCAGGATGTCATCTATAAACACCACCACAAACTTATCTAAGGACGATCGAAAGACTCAATTCATCAAGTCTATAAACACCGCTGATGCATTTGTTAATCCAAACGGCATCACCAAGAACTCTTAGTGCCTATAACAAGTTTTGAATGTCATCTTTGGTACATCCAGGTCCTTAATTCTTAACTGGTAATACCCCGATCTCAGGTCTATTTTCGAGAACACTCTAGCCCCTTTTAGTTGATCGAAAAATCATCTATCTATGAAAGTAGATATTTATTCTTTATTGTCACCCTGTTCAACTGTCTATAATATATGCAGAGTCTAAGGGTTCCATCCTTTCTTTTTTACAAACAACACAGGAGCTCCCCAAGGTGAATTACTCGGATGTATGAAGCCTTTATCTAGTAATTCTTGTAATTGAATTTTTAGCTCTGCCAATTTTGTTGGTGCCATTCGATATGGTGACTAAGCTATTGGAGATATATCGGCTAATATGTCAATACTGACTTCAACTTCCCTTTCTGGAGGTACCTCCAATAACTCATCCGAAAATACATCAGGGAATTCTCTCACTACTGAAATGTCTGATAATCGAATTCCCTCCTCTCTTTTTTTGTCTCCATGACCAATGCAAGGTAAACTTCACACCTTTTTTTTATCATCTTTCTCGCAGTCATGGCCGAAACAATACAATTTAGAATGACATTTCTCTCTCCTTTAAATACATTTTTCCTACCATAAGTTCCATGAAAAGTTACTCTTTTCGCAAAACAGTCCATTTGAGCTTTACTCATACTCAACCAGTCCATCCCTAAAATAACATCAAAGTCATGTAACTCTTAGGGCAATAAATCTACTTTCATTTCACACCTATTTATAACAAGTTGAACCCCTTTATACATATGGTCAATATTTACGGTCTCACCTAATTGAGTACTTATAACAAACTCGTTATCTATTTTACAAGGATTTTCCCCTAGTTTCCCGACAAGCTTAATAGCAACAAATGAGTGTGTGGCCCCAGAGTCAAATAATACATGAACAGGCAAAAACTTAAACTTTTCTTTTGTTTAATTTTGCCCCTTTCAACGCTTGCTTTCTTATTTATTTATTTATTTATTTATCTATTATTATTATTATTTTGGTTGGGCTAGAACATAACTGGCTTTTTACATTACTATATCCCTTAAAAACTGAAATATCTTTCAAAGCATGATCCTACAAATAAAAACCTACAATTACAATATGCTTGAAGGATCAATTCTGGTCGTCTTGATCTTCAAGATCTACTATAAAGTCATGTTTTCAACCTTTGCTAGCAAATAGAAATTCCAATCACAAAAAGGTGAAACCTTACTCCTCCAAACTGACATTTCTAGATCAAACACAGTTGTTCTTAGAGTCATCTAGTAGAGAGATGTAACCCTTCCAGAGGACTGGATCTTTGAAGGTGCTACCCAACCTCAACCACCACAGACACCAAAACCAAATATCCAGATCAAAGAAATAACGCAATATACTAATGGAAAAGTCAAATTGTCTTTCCATCGACTGTCAACTAGTTCCAGGTTTTCAGATGAATTTTCCCCATCTAAACTATAGATCTAGGAAGAATCTTTAAAATCCCTTATGTCATAACTATACCATACTATACAAATCCACCTAGGAAATCAACCTCCAGCATTCCAAATACCAACTTCCAAAATATAGATTACACTATAAATATATCTAAACCTTTATATACAAACCCAGAACAGCAATCCCTTCCAACCTCTCCAACCTTTTCTGCAGTCACAAAAAACGACAAAAACAAGCTGAATGTTTTAACTTCAGGAAAAGAATTTGTTGTTGATAAAATTTGTTTCAAAAATGATTTTTATAGTCCCCATAACTCTGATAAGAGATTTTGGTTTTCAAAACTTTTTTACAATAAAGACACAAGACATAAAAATGTTTCTATGAGTTCATCACATTATATAAAGTTCAAATCTTATTTTTTGATTGGTTTGAAATGTATTATGCATCCAAACATCCTATTGCATATCTTTTCACATCTACAAAACATGCATATCCCATAACATCTAGAAATAAAACTCTTTTTGGGCATTTGTTAGTGGTCCTTCAGTTGAGTCTGAACATACACCCTTAAAAAACCTCAAAATTCAATAAAAAGACCAGACAGTTGAAGTTACTCCTTACAAAATTCCCTGTGAAGACATTATTACAAATACCAAAATATCATTCAGCAAAATAATTTTACCAATACCAACCTTAACACCTTAAGCAAACAATTAACCCTAAATGTTCCTAACATCCCTCGAGTCAGTAACAATCCTTCAACCTCCACAAGCCAAATTAACACCATTTAAAATAACCAAACAGATCATATTCAAACTTCTGAAGAAGAATCCATCAGAGAATAAACTCCTTAGATTGATAAACTCGTTTGTAAAAACCCCAAATCACTCGTTTCCCCAGGTATATCCATTCAAAATGAACCTAACATTATCAACCAACATAAATTCCATGCCTCCCTCTATGAATTGAACATAGATGGAATGTCAGAATACCTCATCCTAAACACCCTACATCAAATTATCATGGCAGCCAACGCCTACAAAACCCAGACTAGTACATCAGATAAAGCCATGACCAAACTTCATATAAATGGTTTCTCTGGCCAGTTAAAAGGATGGTGCGATTATCATCTCACCGAAGCTGAACATCTTCAAATCCTAAATTCCATCCACATGACCGAAGAATAAACTCTTATTCTTGACTCTTCTAGAAAATACCATCCAAGATGTTGTATCAACCCTCATCTTAACCATCTATTTATATTTTGGGTACCTCAGATAAAGCCATGACCAAAATTCATATAAATGGTTTCTCTGGCCAGTTAAAAGGATGGTGCGATTATCATCTCACCGAAGCTGAACATCTTCAAATCCTAAATTCCATCCACATGATCGAAGAACAAACTCTTATTCTTGACTCTTCTAGAAAATACCATCCAAGATGTTGTATCAACCCTCATCTTAACCATCTATTTATATGTTGTAGAAGATCCTTCTCATGTGAAAGATAAAAATGTTGAACTCCTTTCAAACCTCAGATATAAGACGCTTAATGATTTTAAGTGGTATAAAAACATCATCCTCGCCCGTGTTATGCTCCAAGAAGACTCAGACGAACCCTTTTGGAAAGAAAACTTCCTTGCTTGTTTGCCTATCTTTTTAGGAAGAAAAGGTCCGAAATAAAATCAAAGATACCTTCGCATCCAAAATCATTCCTTATGACCAACTAACATATGGAGAGTTAGTCAGCGTTACATAAAAATAAGATGTTAAAATCTGCCAAAACCTTAAACTCCAAAAACACCTGAAGTGGGAAATGAAACGAACCAGACAGAAACTAGGAAGTTTTTGCCAACAGTTCGACATGTCTGTATAAAAATCCACTTGCAATGAAAACTGTCCCAAGTCTAAGTCTTATTCAAAATCCAATAAACCACCTTATAAGAGATCAACTCATATCAAATATTTCTACTCCAAACCAGAACAACCTTACTAAATCATACCATCATTCTTAGAACTCCATTCATTAACATAATTACCCAAACAGAGCCATACATGTCTGCATTACTTAAAAACTAAATGGTGTCAAACTTGTTTTCCTTTTAATAGAAAAATAAAAAATTAGGAATCTGAATCTAATCAAAGCATGTTCATCAGGGGATCCTTTTTCCTATCAGCTTCCAAACCAAATTACATAACCATTGCCAAACTTATTCCTATTGGGACTACCAATAGGCATGGTTTAATGCTTTCTTTCTCCAAAACTCCAAAGAAAGCCATTCCTGGTTAATTTATTTTGATAACTCCATTAACACTACAAAATTATCAAATTGGTTCCGTTAATTGGGATTACTTTTGTTGCATTACTGAACTCCTTCACCCACACCCTGTGGTTGAAAAGGGCTACAAACTTTTTAAAAAGAATTTCAGAGGCACCGAAAGACAAAAGAAATTTTCCCCAATGCTTATGTTTTGTTTCAAATTCTTTATGCCTTGGGTATGCTCATGGTACTTTGTCTACAATGACCAAAATACTCATGTAATTTTGGTCAGAAAATACAAAGTCAAATAATGGGACTCTTTTGCTGCAGAAAATAAAAGCTCTGACTCTTTTATTAATTTTGCAACATCTATTCCAAGAAATTTTAGTGGAGGCGGTATTAGGTGTCCATGCAGGAAGTGTAAAAATAAAAAATATCTGCATGCAGATATTGTAACGACGCATCTTCTACACAAGGAGTTCATGGAGGATTACCTTTGTTTGTATGCACACGGAGAACTATTTGTTCGTAATGAGAGCATGGTAGAAAGGATGATTGGGTCACCTTCTAGCTATTTGTTCATAATGAGAGCATGGTAGAAAGGATGTTGGGTCACCTTCTAGTGCTAGCAACATGTATGGAGTTGTAAATGATAACAGTAATCCTTATAGGAATATGATTATGGATGCAATAAGAATGAATCAAGGTAATGTCAGTCAATGTCTAATTATAGAGAAGAACCTAATGATGACACGGCTAGGTTTTTTTTATCTGTTTAAAGATTTTGATGAACCAATATGGGATGACTGCATGAATCATAGTAAGTTATCGGTCGTTGCACAGGTGTTCATCATTAAGTTGGATTGTTGGTTTAGTGAGGCCGGTTATGACAGAATTATTGAATGGGCGAGAAGTATTTTACCTGAAAAGAATAGGTTGAAAGAGAACTTTTATGCTGCTAATTCTATGATGAAACCCCTCGATTTAGGATACCAGAAAATTGATATGTGCCCTAACCTATGCATGTTGTACCACCTTGAAAATGCTAAGTTGACTGAGTGCATCGACATTTAAATCTTCGATGGAGATTCTATTATTTCAATGGAGTCAAGTTTCCAGACATCTTGATTGGAGACCTTATATCGATCATGGTTTCAAAGATTTGAGGTTGGTGTTAACTTATAATTTTATTTATTTTTAATAATTTATTATTTTTAATTTAAATTAATTATTTATACGCAAAATAAATTCAAGTGGGATAGTGCGCATGACAATGTTACGAGGTGGGTGTGGGAGAATCATGTGGCAACTATGTAACATCGAAAACAATACGATATTTTTTTAAAAAAATTATGTTTTCAAATCTAATTTGTCATTAACTCATATAAAATTTGTTGATGGAAGTAGGTTGGGTGATTTTTGGTATGAAGCACGGAACAAAGCCAAAAATATACGCTAGCGATAATGCTCTACAAGGTTGGAATGACGTGGCGGTTTGGAGAAATTTCAAGCCATCATACATCCAGGAGGATATATGGCCGCAATATATCCAGCACGTGATGTCTGAGCGGTTCACACGACGCTCACAGTTTGGAGCAGACAACCGAAACCGGCAAATTCATGATTCAGTGACCGCGCACTCCGACAGCTCCGTTCCGTTCACTGCACATGCGAAATAATTACTGAATATGCAACAATCATCGACATCGTGGTCCGTCGGTGATTTACCATTGGCAGTCCAGACAGAATAATTTTGTTGCTAAATTTCCAATGGAAAATTTTTTTTTACGCGCATTTTTCATTTGTAAAATCATGGGTTATTTTTTTATTGACAGAAGTAGCGACCAAACATGGAATCACCGCTGAACGGTATTCTAATGAACGAATTCCGTTGGTGATGTCAATAAATTGAGATTCACATCAATAATTCTTTTAACCGAGAAATGTAAAGATGTTATCTATGAAAAACAAAATAAATCTTAAAATATACGGCCAATAAATTGAGAAATAGTTGTTAATGACAATGAAATTCTAAAATAAAAAGATAATCTTTCCTTTAAAAGTAAAAGATAAATAAAAATAAAATTTAACCTCAATTTTTTCCTTTGATTAACACAATTTTTTTTAATCTTAATGGCCATTATTTCTCACCAAGAATAAATACATATTATATATTC
>Ga0325404_1008626_pt1 | contig 10471 bp, 11 predicted proteins | sample PopdelMetagenome_18_FD_205664 | JGI IMG/M metagenome (GOLD analysis project Ga0325404, IMG submission 205664) | Populus deltoides microbial communities from Bellville, Georgia, United States - Xylem-Control-R1 | ecosystem: Host-associated > Plants > Phyllosphere > Stem > Wood/Secondary xylem...
ATTCATTCAAAATTTTGCCGTACATTTTGAAAACTGTGGATGGCCAAACACGCCCTAGGTGTGAAATACCAAAAGTGGGCTTGACAATATATGAAAGAAGTTTAGGGATGGATTTGTAGTCTACAGCATGCCTTGGGTACTCAAGCATCCAACTCGCTGTTTCAGCATTTCTGACTTTTTGTGGTAGCTTAGCATCACTTCCAGCGTTACTCACAAGCCATAAAACACATAAACCCTCTCCGCCACCATTTCCACCTCCCCAAAAAACCCTAATTCCTCTTCAATTCCGCCATGGAAGAAGTCTGTGAAGGAAAAGAATTCTCCTTTCCAACGCAAGAAGAAAAGATCCTCTCCTTCTGGTCAGAAATCAAGGCCTTTGAAACCCAATTAGAACGCACCAAAGACCTCCCTGAATACATCTTCTACGACGGTCCACCGTTCGCCACTGGGTTACCTCACTATGGACACATTTTAGCCGGTACAATCAAAGATATTGTGACCAGATACCAGACGATGACAGGGCACCATGTGACACGTCGTTTTGGATGGGATTGCCATGGATTGCCAGTTGAAGCTGAGATTGATAAGAAATTAGGGATTAAGAGAAGGGATGAGGTGTTGAAATTGGGGATTGATAAGTACAATGAAGAGTGTAGAGGGATTGTTACAAGGTACGTGGGGGAATGGGAGAAAGTTGTTGTTAGAGTTGGGAGATGGATTGATTTTAAGAATGATTATAAGACCATGGATTTGAAGTTTATGGAGAGTGTTTGGTGGGTTTTTTCCAAGTTGTTTGAGAAAGGGCTTGTTTACAAGGGTTTTAAGGTGGGTTTTTGTTGCTTTATGTTCTGTTTTGATTTGATGGTTTTTGTTTTGTGGGTTTATGGTGATTTTGATTATTTGCTCGTTTTTTTTTTGAGAAATAGATTTGTTTTAATGATGGTTTTTGTTTGATTACAAGGTTTACTGTGTTGATCTTTGATATTTGTATTGGAGATTTTGCAAATGTTGTATCATTTCTGCTTTTGAGTTTTGGATTTATGAAATAGAAAGTCTTGCTCATATAGCATCATTGCGGTACTATATGTATACCGGATTTTGATATTTTTCAAATTGAATCGTTGAAATAGAATCACTGTCAAATGGGTGTTTCATTGTTCTGGAGAGAAAAATGTTTATTTTTTTCACTTGTTAAGGCCGATCTGGTTATGTTGGCTGAGTCCTTCCCTTAACTGGGGTGTGAATATTTTGATTCCTTTCCTTATTTTATCGTATTTGTAATGGTTATGATGATTTTACTGGTTCTTTACAGGTCATGCCTTACAGTACAGGTTGCAAAACTGTGCTGTCAAATTTTGAAGTTCAGCAGAATTATAAGGTTTGTGATTTCTAATTTTGTGATTTGCTTTATAAATTAACCTACTTATGTAATCTATCCTTTTGACACTCCTGGTGTGATGCAGGACGTACCTGATCCTGAGATAATGGTCACATTTCCAATTGTTGATGATCCACACAATGCAGCTTTCGTTGCTTGGACAACTACGCCATGGACTCTTCCCAGTAATCTTGCCCTTTGCGTTAATGGAAATTTTGACTATATCAAGGTTGTTATCTTTGACTTCTTGATGTGGATTATTCGGAAAAAAGAGAGGATAAGCACTTCAAATATGCAGCACGTTATACAATTGAACATTGTCTTAGGCTGCAAATTCATTCCTTCTATTTCTGTAATACAAGATCCTGGGTTAGATATGTTATACTCGGCAGCTCATTTCTTTTCCCAATTCTCATTAGCATGTTGAACCATTTTAGCCACATCCCATTGTGTAGCCTTGCTAGTTCATAAGTTCAAGCATGAAGCTTGTGAAAATGTGCTTAAGGCTGTATCACATGCTCTAGGCATGTGTGTGAACGGTCATGAAATGTGATTTTTATCAATTAGTTCTAAATCAGTGGTTGAAGCTGTAATTTTCTCTTTTAGATTTTCTTAAAGATTCCTAGATCTTTGTTTTGACACCTCAAAAAGAATTTCAGGTGTTGCATTGGACGTCATGTTTTTGCTGATATCCCTTATGTTGTTTTTCTTAATTTGTTTGTTGAACATGCTGGTACTTTATTTTTTGATGTGCATTGCGAAACAAAATCCAGGTTCGTAACAAGTACACTGGAAAAGTCTATGTAGTTGCTGAATGTAGGCTGTCAGCACTTCCTGTTGAGAAGCCAAAATCAACTGCAAATGGACCTGCTGGTGGTTCAAAGACATCAAACTCTAAAACTAAGAGTGGGAAGGCTGAAAACTTGATGGATTCTTATGATTTGTTGGAGAAAGTCAAGGGCAATGAGTTGGTGAATAAGAAGTGAGCCATGCTTTCTTTTTTGTCTGATCTTTCATCCGTTTCACATGCACTCAGCAGTTTCCTTATCACTTTGTGACGGATACTTGTATTATTTTTTTCTTTAATCTTGCGTGTGTGAACAATGCATGCTACTGGATGTTTGGTATCAGACTGTTGATTTTCTGAGAGAGATTATGCTTTGCAGGTATGAGCCGCTATTCAATTACTTCATGGAGTTCTCTGACACTGCATTTAGAGTTGTTGCCGATGATTACGTGACTGATGACAGCGGTACTGGCATTGTTCACTGTGCTCCTGCATTTGGTGAAGAGGATTACCGTGTTTGCATTGGAAATCAAATACTCAGTAAGGTTGTTGTCATATGCCAAACCTGTGGTTTCTATTATGTAGCTGTGAACATCCCTTAATATCAGTTTGCTTAGTTGTTCTATGTTAGGCTATCTTTTGCAATTCTTATGTATCTTTCCTGCTGTCTCATAATATCGTATTGTTTCCTGTTTTGCAGGAGAATTTGATTGTAGCTGTTGATGATGATGGCTGCTTCATTGAAAAAATTACTGATTTCGGTGGGCGCTATGTCAAGGATGCAGACAAGGATATCATTGAAGCAGTGAAGGTGAGGCTTTCATGTGCATGGATGAAAGTATGGCAACTCATTTATTTAGAGAGCGATTTCATGATGTAGAGGAACACGCCATACCTCTGAATGAGATTATTTGTAGAGCTACTTTGCAGTCGCTTTCAATAGCTTGTTTGATATTATTAGAAATAAGGAACATTTTGTGAAACAAGTTTTGTTTGCTGATACCAAGTCTAATGTCAAGAGCCTGTGGTTTTGGTGGATGTTGCTGCCACATTCCTTTCATTTTTTGTGCTTCTGGTCTGATTGTTTTTCTTTATGAAAATTATTGGTTTGATCAGGCAAAAGGCAGGCTTGTTAAGTCTGGGAGCTTTATGCATTCCTATCCCTTCTGTTGGAGATCTGATACACCTCTCATTTATAGAGCTGTTCCAAGCTGGTAAGCTTATTTTATTTCATCCCACAGTGCACTGCCATCTACTTATACTGCTAATTTTTTGAAGCCAATACTTCTTGATTCATTTTGAAGTGTGTTTAATATGTATTTCTTCTTCTTTTTCTTTGAAAATTCTAATCTGTAATTTGTCATTAGTACCCAAAGGAATTTTATGAACACTTGTGCTTGCCATCAGAATATTTTCCATCCAAATGGGAAAAAGAAACTGCAGCTAGCTGAATTTTGTTTGTTCATTGCATGTTGAGTTGCACATTGTCTGCATCTTTTTTCCCTTAATGTATTTGTCCTCGTTGTACAATATTTGGTAGCATTTTCTTTTATCTTAATGTTACTGAGTTTTTAAAATCTCAGTTTTGTTACATTATATATGTATATTTATATTTTGTTTCAGTTTATAATCCTTTTACTATTGCTTCTTTTCCATATTTCACTTTGAGCTGTACTGCATTATGTAATCACTTTTGTTATGGATCTTCTGCTTAGGCAACATCCTGCCTTTGTTATCATTTTATGTGGTTTATAATCTTTCCAACTTGCTGTATTTATTGTAATGGGGCTGTGCTATTTAATTTCTGTTTAGGTTTATTAGAGTGGAAGAAATAAAAGAGCAACTGTTAGAAAGCAACAAACAAACATACTGGGTTCCTGATTATGTAAAGGTAAGAACTGTATTCCTGCACCTCTTCCTCTTTTGTTGGTTGTGCTTGTCTTCCATTATGAGATGATGGTCTGTCTGGTCAGAAGATTTATATTTGGTGTGAAATGTTGCATTCTACCCCTTCTTATTCTGGTTTTTCTCTTTCTCGTTAGAATTTAAATTCTGAGTGATGCAATATTTTTTTATATAAACGTTTCTTACCAGTAATGCTATGAATGAATGAGATTAATGGGCTTAAAGTTGCTAAACAAAGGAAAAAAAAAGAGATGATATACTCTGTAGCTGCTCCTCAATCATGAATATGCATATGTTGAGTTTTGACAAGGTTGGCCTGTTTCAAGATTGACTTACATAATGAATTAAGCTATTGATTCTTGTCCTCAATCTGGTGAGAGGAATGTGATCCCTCCAGAAGTGAAACCTGTGTAGTTAGAGGGACATGCAAGCAGGGTAACAGATCTAATTCTGTAATATGGGCCACATGCACATAAAAACGAGGGCTTATGATGTGCTGTGCTATTGCAAAGTCTACTGGCAGAGTCCTCAACCCAAATTCATAGTTTTACACGCTAAGTAGTGAACTTGAGCAAGTGATAAGATTCTTTGTACTTAAGCGTTATAATAGGTGAGATATTTTGTTTGTAATTGTGATCTGGGGTGTTGCATAGCAATTAGTGGTGCTTTTGCTCTCTCCCAACTTGTGATAGTGCAAGTTTTGAAACCTTATATTTGATGATTCAATGTGAAGCTTGTTGCTGTACATGATCAAAGAAGGCTTGAGATGAAGAAACAAAGGGAAGGAAAAGCTAAAAATCGTTATTAATTCTAATTTGTTTCAATGAAATGAAATTAACATCTAATATTTGAAAAGGCGACAAAAGTGTAAGTTTTGAAGCTTATTAGTGATGTCCCAGCATCCGTACCACAAATGATTTGTATAGGCTAGCCCTGTGATGCTGTGAAGGTTACCTTTGATCTAAATCTAATTTGCTTCAATGAAATGAAATTAACATCTAATATTTGAAGAGGCGACAAAAGTGTAAGTTTTGAAGCTTATTAGTGATGTCCCAGCATCCGTACCACAAATGCTTTGTATAGGCGAGCCCTGTGATGCTGTGAAGGTTACCTTTGATCTAAATGCAGACAGACTAAGCCTATACCCATCTGCCACATATTAACTACAGTGGAATACTCTTTGTTGCACCTTTACCGCGATCTAGATCTGGTATTAGGTAGATGAAAATTTTATATCTGTTCTTTGGAAGTGTAGTTGGTGTTCCATTGTAGATAGCAATGCTTGATGGTTAAGAGAGAACTATCGGGAGTTCATCCCTGCTGAGGATCGTGGTGGCTTAAGTTTAGTGAGAAAGTGGAAGCCTGCTCAAATGAGGATAAGTTAACTCGTATAAATTTTTCTTATGTGGTCAATTTCTGCATGCTGCTATGTTTGATTGGAAACTGAGTGCAGGAGTTGAATGCTTTTTTCTGTAGTTACTGCTTGCCAGTTTATACATCTGCCAGATCATCCAAACATTAGATATGGATCAGATGAATGAAACAATTTGGTGGTGTGTTGTGCATTTTTTTTCTTCATGGACTCAGACTTGAACTATGGTGTACAGATTAAAAAATTTGCATTTCTCTGGGAATCATGTTTTTCTATGTGATCTTCACAAATTGGTTGACCACGAGTGTTTTGACTTCCAATATTAATGGCTGTAACCTCAACTACTTTGAAGATTTGGATCTTGACAAGTATTGAAAGTGGCTGTCTTTATGATATTGTGCTCAATCAGAAATGATAAACTGTGTTTTCATGCAATGTTGAAGTTTTAGTCTTATTTCTTTTCTTTTCTTGGACAAATATAACAGGAGAAACGGTTTCACAACTGGCTTGAAAATGCTAGAGACTGGGCAGTTAGTAGAAGTCGATTTTGGGGCACTCCTCTACCTGTATGGATGAGTGATGATGGTGAAGAAGTAATAGTCATGGATTCTATTGCTAAACTTGAGAAGCTTTCTGGTGTTAAGGTATGATCTCTCTCTCTCTCTCTCTTCTCTTGGTTGATGCAGGTCAACTCTTTTCTTTCCTTTACTTGAGTTTATTATCCTCCATGGATTGGTTGCGTTAGTGACTTATGGCTATACTGACAGGCACATTCTTTTTTGGTGCCATCTTATGGATCATGCAGTTAGTATGATTCCATGGCCTTGTTAACAGCTATCTATCACCTAGTGATCATATGGGCTGCATTCCTTTCACCTGTTATCTATATGTTCATGCATCCTTTTTATGTCTGTCGAGCTCGTGGTTGTGCATCATGCCTATCCAGCTTGTCATTGTGCATATCCATGTGAATAATGTTACAGCTATAAAGATACATGTCTTACTGCATTTTTTTCATCTTGCAGGTGTTTGATCTGCATCGTCATAATATTGATCACATCACAATCCCATCCAGTCGAGGTCCTGAATTTGGTGTGCTTCGACGTGTTGAGGATGTAAGCTACTGGATCTGGGCTTTTTAATAGAATCCCCCCCTGTTTTTTTTTATTTTATTTTTTCTGGATGATTGTAGCTGTAATTCAAAAGTGGAACCTCTTGACAACATTGCATTTTTAATGAAAGTATTGCCTTTTCTTGTTTCTATCTATTGATTAGGCAGTATAGTTGAATAGGTTTTGTAAAATCTGGGAAGCAATTATACTGCTTTGCCTCCAACTCTGAATCAGTTTAAAAGTGTTGTACCTGTCTTCATTTTAACTTAAATTCTTGGCTTGGCCTGGCTCAATAATTTCACTCTGTTCATTTGTCTTGACTAAATAGGAGTGGCTTGCATACTTTACATATTTTTTGTTCTCAATAAAGCAAGGGGAGGACTTAGGTTAATTCTGAATTGGTTTTGAAAATACTGTCTGTACTTGACTTGCCTTTTGCTTCCATCACTGCCCTGAGAATTTTAGTCTGTTTGTTCACTTGTCTCGCCTAGAAATTAGTCCATGAATGCATGCTTCCCACACTTTTTGGTTCTTAATGTAGCAATCTTCTTTGTTATATCCCCTACTGTACTACTGCAGAGTTTTTCTTTTGACTAAACTACCACATTTTGGATATTATTTTATATGCATTATTGAATATATTTTATGCATAGTTTGCATATCTTTTGATTCAATGTTCTAATTTCTGCAGGTATTTGATTGTTGGTTTGAGAGTGGGTCGATGCCTTATGCTTATATCCATTATCCATTTGAGAATGTTGAACTTTTTGAGAAAAATTTTCCTGGGCATTTTGTGGCTGAAGGGCTAGATCAAACTCGTGGATGGTTGGTTCCTTAGTTTTAGATACTTCATAATCAGTTACATATTTGAGTTTTAATAGCAATTTCTTCAAGCAAATTACATTGAGTCTGTACCAAGCATAGTAAAATTGAAGTACATAAGGAGATACAGTCTCTTCTAATTCGTGGAAATATTTCATTTATGTCTAAGTAAACAATTTAATATGATGTCCTTGGGGTTCTTTCTCCACCAAAGAAGAAAAAAGTCCTTAAGATCTTTCTGGTGCAATATTTTTCTTGGAAGTTTCACTTGTATGTTTATTTTCCTTCCGTAGATCATATTTTCTGGCGCAAAATTTTCTTGATTGCTTGGGAATTTCAATATACATGGGGAGCGAGTTCATGTTTCCATGCCAGTCACTTGGGCAACAACAGTTATTCAGAAGACTGAGCGAGTCGGATCATGGATATTTATTTTGTATTGCAGGTTCTATACTCTCATGGTATTGTCTACTGCATTATTTGGGAAGCCTGCGTTTAGGAATCTCATTTGCAATGGACTTGTCCTGGCTGAGGATGGAAAGAAGATGAGTAAAAGTTTGAAAAATTATCCATCACCTATGGAAGTTATTAATGATTATGGAGCTGTAAGTTCTTTTTATAACATGTTAATTAGTTTCTTTTAAAATAAAATTGCATGGGTTCTTTCTATAAAGTGTTAATTATCCATCTTTTAAAATAAAAGGTGTTTTCTATTTGGCCAGCAATTTGCTTGTCCCTGTTTTCTGTGGTTTTTATTAGAACTTTATTTCTTTCTTACTAAGCTTTATGGATGGCTGCTGTACAGGATGCATTACGATTATACCTGATAAACTCTCCAGTTGTGCGTGCAGAGACCTTGCGTTTCAAAAAGGAAGGTGTTTTTAGTGTTGTGAGTATCTCAAACTTTTTTGGATGGAATTTCTTTACCCTCTCATCTTCTCTTATATCAAATTTCTTAATTTATGTTTTGCTTTTACGTTGACTTGGCTCTTAGCATAATCAATCATTTTATTTCTATCCAGGTCAAAGATGTGTTCCTCCCGTGGTACAATGCTTATCGGTTCCTTGTACAGAATGCAAAGAGGCTAGAGGTTGAAGGGCTTGCACCATTTACTCCTATTGACGCTGGAACTCTTCAAAATTCATCCAATGTGCTTGATCAGTGGATAAACTCAGCTACCCAGAGTCTTGTTCATTTTGTTCACCAAGAAATGAATGCATACCGCCTTTACACGGTTAGCTGTTTTTAAACCATTACTTTGCTGTTAGTATTTGGGTTTTCTTTGAGTGTATATAGAACTGGAACTTGAAGATGAAGAATTAACTCATCTTATAAAATATGCTTTAAAACTCATATCTTACCTTGAATATATATGGAATATGGTTTAGAACTTGAAAAAGCTCATATGGCACATGGAGATAAAAGCATTAATTAATGTCTTATAGCATTTATACATATCTTTCCAAATACATCTTTTGCAGGTGGTACCTTATCTCTTGAAGTTTCTTGACAACCTTACAAATATTTATGTGCGATTCAACCGCAAAAGGTTAAAAGGTCGTACTGGGGAAGAAGACTGCCGAACAGCTCTATCAACTTTATACAATGTATGATTTACTTGGTGCTAATTTCTATTTTGTGTTATGACAGCCAAAATTGCTCACATTTTCATCTTGTTTAGCATAGGTGGCAGAGTTCCTCTTTTTAATTGTTTCATTACAAGTTAGTGCCTGCTTTATGGTTGATACTCTGCATGTGCAGAACAGTTTTTCATTAAACCTAATTGTTTGTTGGAATTCCTTGGATGTGGATATGCATCTTGTATAGAAGGTTTGCAATCATATGATTTGAAGTAGGTTCTTTTCTGGAGTTCATTTCATACCTTCTCAGTTCTCTTCTCAACATTGCAGTTTCCTTTTCTAGTTATATCCTTAAAGGTTACATGCGTTTCTTTTCAAAGTTTACAAGCTTGTAATTGAGTACTTGATTCATTAAGTCTTCTTCCATCTTGGAAACATATGTAGTACCACTTGTCAATGCTTCATATGGTGAACCCTGGGATAAGCTTACAATTTTTCAAGACGCTTTGTCACCAATCATACCATGAATAAAATCCAATCAAGTATTATTATCTTTGCTTTAAAATGTTATCAGTTGCTTTTGTTGATGCGGGTTCAGATCCTTTGCAGGTTCTAAAATAACAAATAATAACTCCCTCATTCTGGTCTATTTCTTGGACTAACTTTTTTTGTCCCCGCACTAGTCCTCAAAAAAATATGAAACCCTTGCCTACTTTTCACATTTGGACACCAATGCGTGGTGCTGCTTCAAAGGCATTCTTAGGCTAATCTTTTTCCAATTATTGTTATTCACTGTTTATTAGGTTGCCTGATTGTTTTGATAAGATGCCCTCATTGACAGTATGATTGGTTTTCAGGTGCTTTTAATATCATGTAAGGTGATGGCACCATTCACACCTTTCTTTTCAGAAGGTCTGTATCAAAATATGCGGAGAGTTTGTACTGGATCAGAGGAAAGTATTCACTATTGCAGCTTTCCTCAAGTAGAGGGGGAGGTATTTATATCTCTGTTGCAGCAAGCTCATTTTGTCTAGTAGATTAACTTTTTGAACTTCTTTATGGTTTCTAGGCTGCCAATCTTTGGTAATGCTGAGCATCCAGGCACCATCTACTCAAATTGTGGAATTATGAATTTGGAGAATCCAAGATTCATGATTTTTTCTAAGAAAAACAATGCCCCATATTTTCTAACTTATATTTATTTTTGGACCATTTTTTTTGTAAAATTTCCAACTAATTTTGGCAAGCTTTTAAGCATAAAGTCCGGTCCCTCTTCAATTTAAGGGTCTAATCTCTGTTTGATTTATATTAACATTTAGACAATTTTACAGTCTTTTTCTCTCTTTAAAATGATCATCTTTTGAAACAATTATATTACATTTATTGCCACTGTAGAGGAATGAACGGATTGAACAGAGTGTTGCAAGAATGATGACCATTATTGATCTTGCTCGCAATATCCGTGAACGGCACAACAAGCCTCTTAAATCGCCATTAAGGTACTCCTATAAGCT
>Ga0325404_1008627_pt1 | contig 10470 bp, 10 predicted proteins | sample PopdelMetagenome_18_FD_205664 | JGI IMG/M metagenome (GOLD analysis project Ga0325404, IMG submission 205664) | Populus deltoides microbial communities from Bellville, Georgia, United States - Xylem-Control-R1 | ecosystem: Host-associated > Plants > Phyllosphere > Stem > Wood/Secondary xylem...
AAGTTGAAATAAACCAAGTCCTTCCATTTGATACTGGATATGATTCGATAATAACTGTAGGAACAAAAAAAGACAGAATATTTGCTATGGAGATGCTGTTGTTGGTTCTATTGGACGCGTAGTCCCATGCCTTCTTTGTGAAAGACTCAAAGAATTGTACAGGATAAGTGTTGCGTAACATAACAAGGCCAGCTTGAAAGCTTAGGGATTCGGTTGCTTCTTGTTTTTTCTTCGTGGAGTCTCTTCATAACCCTGTTTTTTTGACCACCCTAAAGTCTCTTTCAGCATTTCACTTTGTGCAATATTCCCTTCTCATTTCAAATAACATTTTTTTTATATATCAATGCGTATCATTTCAGTGCATAATCCATCAATTCTTTGGAACTTCATAAAATAAATTCTTGATTCAGTTCTAGAGCTGGATGGGTTCAAGAAGATGATAAAAAATTTGAAAACTTGCCGCAAATGAAAAGAAATGGTGCATATTAAGTTATTGTGTTCATATGCTCTATGCTACGAGTACAAACAGCAAAGACAAAAGATCCTATTCCCTTGTTGGCAACGAGATTTCTGTTTCATCGTGGATTTCAATTACTGATATTACCGAAATCTTGGAAGTTAGCATTTTAGATTCAAAGCTTACGATGACATTATCTTTGAACACAACACCCAGCTGCCACCCAAGGAGAAGCAGGAGGAGGGATCCGGGATTCTTGTCAAAAGAAGAGAAACAAGAAAATCTAATGGGAGTCAGACATTTTTTTTCTATGAACAAGTGTGACCAATATATTTAACGTTTTACATATTTTCTAATTAATCATTGTCGATTAGGATAAGGGTGTGTAAATGGTTACTTAGTTAGCTATTTAGTAATAGAAAATAGGATGGAAAACTAAAAAAATGTTTATTTCTAAAGTTTCAGAACATTTTTTCAACTAAGAAAATTTAAAAATACTTTCACTTTATATTGTTTTATATTGGAGAAAAATAACAATAAAAATTGTATTCAAATTAAAATTCCTTTTTCAGGATATTCTTTATATTTAAAAATAGACATGTTTTTTTCTAGGATATTATCAAAGAAAAAAAAATTAACTTAATTAAATTGAATGAAATAGAGGGTAAGATATAACATCCAAAATTACTTGACAGTCTATTTCTATTCCCTTTATTTTAAGAAGCAATTTGCTAGCACTTTGCAAACATTGATTAGTAATCAAATAAATATAAATGCAAAAAACATTTATGAATAAGTTATTTGGTTATTAAGAAAAAATATTTTGAAGATTTTTTCAAAATATAAAAAACTCTCTAGGACAGCCAAACTCATGATAGATTACTTTAATTATTTTATAAGATTATAAGAGAAGTATTTTCAACTACAAATTTTTTGTATCTATACTACTTAAATTGTCAAGACAAACACTTTGTTTTGTCTTTTACCATACCAACTTGCTAGAACACATGATGATCTTTATTGTTGTCATTCTAACTGGAACATTCAATTGCTAACAGTTTACATAGAAACTCCTCTAAGAGTCATTAGGCTCTCCAACTCTTTAGCGATCAATTCTTATTGAGAATTTTATTCACACTCTATTTGTGTGTCAAAAGTAATTGCTGTGAAATTGTGTATAACTTCTTAGTTAGTTGGGTACTCTTGCTTCGCTGCTTGTGCTTCTCCCTTAAATGCTTCTGATTGTCCTATCTTATATACACATTCAAGTGATAAGGATAAGAACCTTTGATAATCATTATCTTCAAGCTTCATAGTCTATTACATTCTTAACAGACTACTAATGTGTTTCACAAAACACTTTTCTGATAGTTATTTTTGGATAACTTGTATTTATCTTCTTTTGATAAAACTTATCTGAACTTTCAATATAATTTATCCAAACAAACTAGATAATTATAGAAATAATTATGCTATATCTTATAAGATTAACTTGAATAATTCTTTATCTAATTTGGATAAATTAATAACCTAAACAAATTTATCATCATCAACGCAAATAATCCTTCATTGATCAAAGCCAATCATTTTGAGATTTACAATCTCTTATTTTGGCCGATTTGTGACAAAACATAATAAGGATGAATTAGCATACAAGTAGTTTAGATGGTTCAATCATAAAGAAATACTTCATTATAGTATACATGTAAGTACAATTGAAACAATGTTATATAGCATGAGAACAAATAATAATATTTATGCAACAAAATCCTAATAGTTCCTAACATGTTTCATGCAAACAGTTCCTAACATATTCAAACAATACTTCATGCAACATCTTGCATCCTAATAGTTCATAATATGTCTAAAAACTATTATGCATAAGATATTATTATACAACAACATGCATCAAATGTAAGATATTGTAGGGATCGTGTGAAGCACTGCGTAGTCCATTAACTACAAGCAGTGTGTATATATATATGTTGCAGAGAATCTGCAGTCAGTTACAGTAAGTAGAGTTTAACTCTATTACAATCTTATCAACCTACAACCTTATCCTAATCCTTATCTCTTAGGAATTTAAATTCAAATAGTATATACATGGATACTTGCTTACATGCCCCCTCAAGATGGACGGGGATTGATGAGTCCAATCTTGTCTTTGAGCAGCCACAACAGTGAGCGAGGTAAGGATTTTGTCAGCGCATCAGCTAATTGATCTTGTGAAGACACATGAGACACTCTTAGGGTACCCAATTGTACTCTCTGACGAATGAAGTGAAAATCAATAGCAACATGTTTCATCCTTGAGTGGAACATAAGATTTGAGCTCAGCTGGGTGGCACCAATGTTGTCACAATAGATTACTGGAGCATTATTTACTGGAAAATATAGCTCTGTCAAGAGAGAGTAAATCCAGTTGATTTCTACTGTCGTGTCAGCTACCGCTCGGTATTCTACTTCAGTGGAAAAGTGGGCGGTTGTGTGTTGCTTTTTGGACGACCAGGAGATGGGATTCCGACCAAGATAAATTATGTAGGCACTGGTGGAAGATAAGTCGTCCTTGTTCCCCCCCAGTCTGCATCAGAGAAGGTATGAACTGAAGGTGGTCAATGACGATGTAGTAGCAAACATTCTTGTACAGTGCCCTGCAGATAGCGTAAGACACGTTTCACCATTTGCCAATGAATGTCTATTGGCTTATGCATGAATTGTGAAAGTTTGTTGACAGCGAAATAGATGCTGGCCGAGTGAGAGATAGATACTGAAGACTTCCAAGTATGGCACGATAGGTGGTCGGACCATCCATTGGAACACCCATGTGCAATGTCAAGGTGCAGCCAGGAGGCAGAGGTGTAGAAGTAGGTTTTGCAAGAGCCATATTGTTGCGTTGTAGGAGGTCCATAATATATCTTTTTTGAGAAAGGAGTAAACCACCTGTAGAATGAGTTTGAACCTCAATGCCTAAGAAATGAGTGAGGGAACCCAAGTCTTTTAATGAGAAGCGAGCTGCTAGACTTTTGATGAACTGGTTAACATTGTGAGCATGATTTCCTGTAACTATGATGTCGTCAACATACATCAACATATAAATAAGACATGAGCCCTGTTTGTAGATGAAGAGTGAAGTATCTGCGAGGGAGTTGGAAAAACCAGAGGCAGTCAGAAACCCCTTTAACTCTTCATATCATGCACGAGGCGCGTGCTTTAGCCCATAGATAGCCTTTTGAAGCTTGCAGACAAAGTCAGCTTTGTCTGGATCAGAAAAACCTGGAGGTTGGGCCATGTAAACATCTTCAGTAAGGGTGCCTTGAAGGAAGGTGTTGTTGATGTCTAGTTGGCGAAGCTGCCAACCATTGCTAACAGCAATGCTCAGAACAAGGCGAATTGTTGTTGGTTTTACCACAGGGCTAAAAGTCTCGTGGTAGTCAAGGCTAGGACGTTGATTAAATCCTTTCGCCACGAGTCTGGCTTTGTAGCGAGCCACGGTTCCATCAGTGTGTCTTTTGAGCCTGAAAATCCATTTACAACCAACCATATTAGAAACACAAGCAGGAGGGACTAAAGTCCAAGTTCCATTACTGATCAAAGCACTATATTCCTCAACCATGACAGAGCACCACCTGGGGTCACGAGTGGCTTGGGCAAGGGTGGTTGGTTCTGTGATGTCACGGGTGAGTTGGGTGGTGAATGTGAGTTTTTGGATTGGTTTGCAAATGTTGTTTTTGGATCGGGTAGTCATAAAATGACTGGATAGAGTATTAGTTTGTGAGGAGATAGGTAGTGTTTGGGTGGAAGTTTGGGGTTGAGGAATGACAGTGGATATGGTAGGCAGGGAAGATGTGGTTGATTGGGTTGCAGGTATTGGTGTTGGTGGAATGATAATTGGCGGAGGTAATGTGGCATTGATAGTGCAGATATTAGGTGCAGCTGATGAAGAGTGTGTAGAAGGCGTAGGAGGTGTCGTTTGAACTGAGATTGTCGGTAGAATCCATATGTCTATGGCAGTGGATTTCAATGTAGTGTCTGTAGTATGTAAAGAATTATAAGAAAAAATATGCTCATGAAATGTTACATGCCTAGACACCATAATTTTGGAGGAGGTGGGTTTATAACATAAATATGCACTTTGCGACAAAGAATAACTAAGGAAAGTGCATGGTTTGGACGGGGGTTCTAACTTATGTGCATTATAAAGACGAAACCAAGGATAACATAAGCAACCAAAAACTCTAAGTTTTTCATAATGTGGTGAGCGTTGAAAAATAACATCATAAGGTGAATGAGTATTTAACGTTGGAGTGGGCATGCGATTAATTAGATAAACTGCGGTGGAAAAGGCATATGACCAAAAAGAAAGTGGTAATGATGCATGAGTTAAAAGCGTGAGACCGGTTTCCACAATATGTCTATGACGACGCTCAGCAAAACCATTATATTCAGGAGTGTGTGGGGGTGTTGTTAAATGAGAGATGCCATGTGTAGCAAAGAATTCTTTCAATGCAATGTATTCACCTCCATTGTCAGAGTATATAGTCATAATTTTTGTCTTGAAATAATTTTCCACAAGAGCTTTGAAACGGATGAATGTTGGTTTGACCTCAGATTTTTTTCATAGTGGATAAAACCATATGTATTTAGTAAAGTGATCCACAAAAATAACATAATATTTAAATGTATCGAGAGAATAGATAGGAGAGGTCCATACATTAGAAAATATTAATTCAAGAGGATTATGAGACACTAAGCTGGAGATAGAAAATGGTAATTTGTGACTTTTATTACATTGACATGCATTGCAAACAAAATCTTTAGAAATTGAAAGTGAATTTAAATGATGCTTTGACAAAATGGTATTTAAAACAGAAATGCAGGATGGCCTAATCTAAAATGCCAATTTATTTGAGCGAGTTTGACACTTGGAAAAGCATGAGGAGCGACAACACACGACCATTCGTACACACCTTTATTGGTTTTGCCCTTTGCGCGAATTTCCCCCGTCAATAGATCCTTCACAAGAAAACACCATGGTAAGAACTCAATTGAGACATTATTATCAACATAGAATTGATATATGGAAATTAAATTGCGTTTAATGTCAAGAACACAAAGGATATTATTTTAATGAAATGAGTGAGTGGAGGGGGAAAGTTGATTGGACCTAGGTGCATAATTTTTAAACCTTTACCATCCCCTATCAAAACATCATCAGTGCCCGTATATGGTAGATGGTGAGCAAGGTTTTGAAGATCAGATGTATTGTGGTGGGATGCCCCACTGTCCATCATCCACGGAGAAGAAACTGGAGGGGTGCAAATTGCCATGTTGGCTTGTGGTGGTGGCCTCGAAGTGGTGGTTGGATTTGGATTGTTGAGAGGAACAAGTAGAAAAGAAGGGTACTTTTTTGCTGTATGACCCTGAATGCCACAGATTTGGCAATAACCAAGGTTTGGCCTTGGTGTCGGTCGATTGCTGTTATGTGTGGGTAGAGTAGAATGAAACTGACTTGGACTTGTGTGGCGTGAGTTCTGGTTGCCATGTGAACGCCAGTTTCCACCATAACTTGAGTGATTAGGCAGACTGCAATTCACATTGGGAAAGGGAGAGCGCTGGTTGCGACTAGCTTGTAAGGCTGTTAGTGGGAAAAAGTTAACATCTTTGGGAGGTGCATGCAGAAAGGCTTCAAACATCAAGAGCTTTTCATGAAGCTCATCAAAGCTTATGGCATTCGCCCTGGCTTGCACAGCCCTTACCAGTTCTCGGTATTCATCACCAAGTTCGTCAATAATTTTATCTATCAGATCTTCATTGTCAATTGGCGCACCTAATACTGTAAGTTCATTAGCTTTGGCTTTGACAGATTGTAGAAAATCTGTTATACTGAGAGTGCCTTTGGTTAGCAATCTGAATTGCGATTTCACTTGTTTGATTCATCCTCTAAATGGAGTAGCATATATGGCAGCAAGAATGATCCATGCTTCACGAGAAGATTTTGCTCTAGCAATAAATGGGATGATTGTAGGTGTAATGGATCCAATGATAGCATTGAGGATAAGCTGATCTTGACGTATCCAGGTGATGTATTTTGGATTCAATTGTTCAGTTGTGATGTTGCTGTTGCTGGTGGTAAGGTGTTCTGATGGACATGGCTTGGTACCTTCTATGTACCCGTGTAAATCATAGCCAACAAAAAGTGTTTGAAACTGTAGTTTCCATGACAGGTAATTGGAACTGTTTAGTTTGAGAGGAGCTTGTGCTGTGACATTGATAGTCACCAGATTTGTGGTTAAGGAATCACTCATTGTGATTGAAAGCAATGACAGAAGAAGAAGAAAAATTTAATGAGATTGCTCTGATACCATGTAAGATATTGTAGGGTTTGTGTGAAGCACTGCGTAGTCCATTAACTACAAGCAGTGTATATATATATATATATATGTTGCAGAGAATCTACAGTCAGTTACAACAAGTAGAGTTTAACTCTATTACAATCTTATCAACCTAGAACCTTATCCTAATCCTTATCTCTTAGGAATTTAAATTCAAATAGTATATACATGGATACTTGCTTACATCAAATTCAAAGTTCATCAAGTATTCAACATAAAGGTTCCTATCCTATGAAAAATATCCTAGATATTACAAATCAGAATACTCAATATTCATCACTAATTAAAAAATAGTAAATTTTCAGAAATAATAATAATAATAATAATTCTAACGGCTAGCTGGTTGCTTCCTTCCTCCTCTTTCCTCTCTTATGCATCCCTTTCATGCATCCTTGTCCCCCTTTGGTTTGGAACCAATCCTAGTCCTTTTCTTCACTAACAATAGACTAATGCACTTGTTCAACAACGTGTTTGATAGTACTTACATTTTTTCAATTATAAGAGAGAGTAGGGTGCCGGTTTGAGGAGTTTTTGGCTAAGAGGAGACTTTTTAGGATGTGACCTTTTTTTACTCACCATAACTTCATATTTGACAACAATTATAGTTGAGATTTTTTGAATAAATTTTGACTATTGACTCATTGTCATGCAAGGGTACTTTGGCCATGATTGCTATCCTAGATATAAACCCACCAAAAGGCATACTCACTTCCTTCTCGGTTGTAGCCTTTTGCATGGCATCAATAAAGTGAGTGGCTAGGTCGATAGGAACATCAATAGCAGTAACATACATGAATTAAGCTTTCTCAATTTTCAACTCAATATATCTTCCAATAGGCCAGAGGTTTGTTAGAATAATTTTTGCTAACACTCAGTAAAAAGGTAGCATAGTGTTCATAGACAGTCTATGTGCTTTGGCATTACATTTTGGTTATTTAGAGCCAACAAACAAAATCACTCATTCGAGTGTTTGAAGGGGCTTTTATTTCTTTTTAGGGAAAGCTAGGATATGTGATTTCAGATAGCTCATTTAACTTTCTAATGATAGTAGAAGGCAACTCAAAGTTTGACTTGTAAAATCTAGTTAAAACTTTTCTTGAGTGAAATAAAATAATTAATTAATTAATCCAGAAATAAAACAAGTTTAATTAAATAAAAGAAATTTAATTAATATGAGAGGGGTGAAATTGGATAAAGGAAAAGGTGAGATGGTATAAATTAATTAAGAAGAAAAAGTAGTGGGGACAAAATGGGATACATGAGACAAATGGGGTCAATGTGAAAATAATAAAAATTTAGACCATAAATACCTTTTTTTTTGTCGTGACCGGCCATTTTTGCTTCCAAGAGAGGGTGAGAATTGTTTTATTTTATTTTTTTGATAAATCCATCAATGAAAGGTTAAAGTAGAGTGAGTAAAGAAGAAATAAGTAATCAAAAGAGGAGATTGAGTGTTTTGGGGGTGGATTGAAAACAAGAAAAGGAAAAGTGGAGGGAACTTTGATTTTCTTGTATTCATCACTTGAATCATCTTCCAATCAAGATATGAGACTCACCCAAAGAGATTAATTTGAATGATTTTATGATTTTGTTGAATAATTAAAAATGTTAGTGTTATTATGAAATAAGGCGTGTTATCATGAAATAAGGCTCGGTAATGATTTAATTTAAAGAACGAAAGAGAAGAAGAAAACAAATTCCTCCCTCATCAATTGTTGGTTCTGGCCCAGGCTGAAAATTAAAACAATAAAAAAATTTCTATAATTGTGTAGAGCTGTGTTGATTTGATGTATATAAAAAGAAGAAAGAAATGGATGATTATTTGGACCGACGGGGGTTATAAAATTATATTAAACTAATCATTTGAATGGGGATTATAAAATGAAATAAAGCTAGCTATTTGAATAGGGCTATTATAATATGAAATAAAATTAGTTGTGTGAACGGGGCTATAATATGGATTTGAGCTATTCGTGTTAACTAGGGGGCATAATACAAAATGATTCAGTAAATACACTGAAAGTAACATATGAGTTTGTAAATGAATCAATGATAGTAAATGGAGATCAAGATGGACTAAGAAGTACATTGTTGACTTAAGGTACATATTTCAAATTTGGAGATTTAACAATAAATGTATGGAGAACATAGAGTATATGTCACCATAATTGAAATGAACTATTAGCCATGGTTGTCATCAACAGAAGAAGTGGATGTTGAATTGGGACTAATGAATACACCCTAATTTAAAGTATTAGTTATAATATGAAAATGAAAAAAATAAATATCTATAATTGTTAGAATAAATCAATGGATATAATAAGGGTGACATAGAGCTTGAGTTACGAGTATTCATATAAATCAATGAATGTGGTGATATATAGATATACCATATATGGGCTATGATGATTGAAATAGAATTATGAACACATGATTGAAATAAAGTATAAACAATGAATATGAATATGTTGATTTGTCATATGATTATTATTGATGAATTGTTTATAACCCTAGAATCGATTGAATTCTAGGAATTGTGAATAAAAAGGAGACTATTAATATCCTCAATTACTACTAACAAGTTCTTATTAGTGTAGATAACAATTCAACTAGTATGATGAAATGAGGACTATAAATGGTGGTATATTATATGTGATTCAAGGAGAAAAATATAATATTTAATGTAAGGATTTGAATGAAATGTAAGTATAGTATAGATGAAGTATGTTTGTAAGAGGATCACAAGTGTTGCAGTGATCACATGTGTTGCCATTATTTCTAAAGTTGATAAAAATATTATGATAATTGATGTGTGTGTATATTGTTATGTTGTGTTTATTTTCTTTTTGATTAATGTGGGTATCCGGACGAGCTTGCGTGTACCTCGACTAATCCCACGAGCTCTGAAGTTAACGATCATGTAAGTCTCTAGTGATCATCATATTATCAACTACATGGCTCGAACTTGAAACCACATAAAAAACAAATTCTTTAATTCTAAATTCTTACCACTAAATCATCTATTAGATAATTGTGTTTATTTTTCTTAAAGTTGATGGAGGTTGTATCGGTCATGGATAGGAAAACTTATAATTTATAATCTACATTAATTATATGTTAATGGTACACCCAATAAATCATTTCAACATCATGACCACTCTTCAGATCATTCCAAGTAATTATTGCAGAATAGAAAATCGGATAACAATTCAATGTATTGTATTGAATTGTATTTAAGTATGAATATTACTAAATCCGATCCTGACCAAGCGCAAAATAAATAAACACCCCACATATATAAGAATATATATTTATATTGAATAATATATAAATTTTATATTTAAAATACACAGTGCTTGAATATATACACTTAAATTAATACTCAGAACTGAATAGGTGAGAGATATCAATATCCAAATTCCTAAACTACTGTTAGCATATATATATTGATTTAAGTTCATGCATGCATAATATCCTTAATAATAATTAATTAAAAAAAAGTCACAAGAAAACAATATCTTATAAATGCATTGGTCCAAGTATTGATAATACTCGATCAGAAAGGAATTCGTCTCGATACATTAATATGGATTCAGAGATGCTTTTAGCTACTTGAAAAAA
>Ga0325404_1008628_pt1 | contig 10470 bp, 6 predicted proteins | sample PopdelMetagenome_18_FD_205664 | JGI IMG/M metagenome (GOLD analysis project Ga0325404, IMG submission 205664) | Populus deltoides microbial communities from Bellville, Georgia, United States - Xylem-Control-R1 | ecosystem: Host-associated > Plants > Phyllosphere > Stem > Wood/Secondary xylem...
CAACCTCTTTTCTCATCATCTTTATCTCATTCCAGGATGTCATCCATTCATTCTCCACACATCTATTTACCCTGATGATGGCCTGTGTCTTTGTTCTTTGGTAATTGGATCCAACAGATGTCATTGATCTTGCCACATTTACTTGTTCCAGAAGGATAAGCCGTGTTGTAATATTTACAGGCAGCCTGTCATTCCTCGTTGCGTGCTTAAGACCTTCTTGTGATAGTTTATGGTAGTCCATGGCTGTGCACATACTTGTTCTTTCTTCTTCTGTGAGTCTAGGATGTGCCTGCATCATTAGCAAAGAAAACATGTAAACAAGGTGGCTTTGTTTAGTGAGATGAAACAGGATTAGTTAAGAGACAAAAAATTAGATTCAAAGTTTATTTAAGATGAACATCAATATGCACCGAAAAGTTTCATCCTTGCAGAACTGATAAAAAAGTAGCTGACACATTAATTTGATATATCTAAACAGTTAAGGCATAAGATCAACCTCTTCATACCTTTAGGTATGTGTCTATGGCGGTATAGAGGTTGTCATGGCAGTATCGAGCATCGTTCGGCAATGCTTCTGCAAGTGACCGGAATTGTTCAACTGAAAGCTTGTCATCCCATGAAACTTGTGCGAGATACCCATCTACCAACTTTCCGACAAGAAGTAGTTTTGGAGTTGGATTCTTCAACATAGAAGAAGCATAAGCTTCCACCACCATGGAAACAGTTCCCACATCATAAACAGTATCATCATTGCCATAATTCATGACCAACAGATCAGAAACCCGACAGTTTTCCAATTTGAGAGCTATTCTTTTTTCTACCTCATTCAATAGTTCACTGCTAATTCTCATCATTATTCCCAACTTGAGAAGGTGAAGCAGAAAATTGGCAGAAACTGAATTTTCCTCCACAGGAAGTATCCTAACCAAACTTTCTGTTGTAACTCTCAGTAGATGGGGGGTTAGATGTTTTGGCAGATTGTCTGGTCCAGAAATCCATTTTGCTGTCCAATAAGCTACGCATGATCCAACAAGTTCCGACCTCACTCCTTTCCTCTTGATGGATTTAATGACCTCAACAAAATGATCTATTCGAAGGCATGAAACATCTTCAAACCACCAATTCTCTGCTATGCCTTTATGTTTCAAGTTTTCGGCATCATTTTCCAGAACATTCAAGCAAATTGCATCGTCTTCGCTGAGAGTAAATAATTTGGGGTCTATGCACGCCTTCCAAGCAATGGCGTCAGAGCATCGTTGCAGGATTTGCAACTTCATCGCCCACAAAGAGATTGATTCACAGCTTTTCAAAATCCGAAATATGTCTTTCCATGCTGAAAACAATACGAAACTTAGAAAAGCCCCTGTCTTGGAAATCAGATTTCCTTGTTCAAGATCATCACTCATTTCCAAGAAATGTGCAGCACAGTGTACTGGAGCAATGTTGGATGCTGTAAGATCAACCTTACATCCATAGCAGAACTTCACTACTAACTCAAAGATTTCAGATCCACCTGGAAAATTGTCTATTTGAATCTTGGGGAGGGTATCTTTTGCTCCATTGCTTCTTCTCTGGAATACTAATCTATTCATGTATTCACTTTTTGAGACCATGGCAAGCTGAGCACACAGAAAATGACTGGAAGTTCAAATCTGAACAAAGATATGTCAAAAGAAAAGAGGAGAGAGATAATCCAAAGCATCATTTCAATGCTGAGAGAAGGATAGAAAGAGTTTGCTAGAACTGCTCCCTGGTTCCAATTTTTGTTACCTGAATCTTCTTTTCAACCAAACCTATGTATGGATTCTATAATATCTAACAACTATAAGATTTTGTCTTGTCTGGCTGTAACATTAATCCATAAGCTTGTTTCCATAATATTACAGAGAGGAATATGGTCCAACCTCAGGATAAAACCTCCAGCAGGTCGACAAATAATTAAACACAAATTTATCTACAATGATAATGCAGATGTTCATATAGATTTCATTTCCCACAAGACTAGTGTGATTCGATTTCATACTTCATAAAGAGTGGAAAGATTCACTAGGTCTAATTGATTAAAGCATGTTCAATGTACCTTATGCAACTGAAAGCTGGAATCTCCAACTTGTATGATCAAATCATTTGCAACTCTGGCGCGAACCGTCCTGCAGACAAAAAAAAACATCAGTTATAGTTGCAGAAGAAGATTTTAGCAGATTAAAGGGGAATAATTGGATTTGCAGTGCCAATTTGCAGAAGAACATGTATATTTAAATGTTTGCACAGCAGGAAAAAGAGAGACTACCAGTTCTGGTTTCTTTTTTCTAGAGCTTCAGCAACCATAGTCTCATTAGCTGGAAGAATAATACACTTGTTATGCTTCCTACCAGATACAGTAGCTTTTCCACTATCAAGACTTCTGCTTCCCATGTTAGCGTTGCTTTGTCAAAAGGAAAGAAAGCTGTGCTAATCCAACTTATAGATCCACTTCAGGTTTCTGCAACTACACGAAATAATTTGTAGGAAGTAGTTAAGCCATTAATAGGGTTAGGTGCCTTTTGCTATCTCCCGTCACTACAAGCATAGGTGTGGCCAGTGGAAAGATAGAAACTTAAACCAGGATGATTGCTGTTCTAAATTCTCATCCACTAGCGTAGAGACATAAATTCCCCCTTTCTCTGTTAGAGTTGTCACCATAAGACTATATACCATAATCGACTCCAATTCAAATCAGAATAAGAGCAACTCTAATAATTCAGTGGTTTTTTTTTCTCTATAATACTTGAATGCAATATACCATGCTATGTTTTTTTATTAAAATAATATTCATTTGTTTTAATTAAAAAAAAAAAAAACTAGATTTGAACTTTGGCATATATTATTGTGTAAGCAAATCATTTTCACAAAGTCACTCTCAAAAAAGAAAAAGGGGAAAATTCCACAAAGACTTTAAGGCTTTGGCAAATATTCCCAATCAACCAAACATAAATGGTCCACATCTTTCAAAATCTATCAAACTATTTAACTATTTTTCATTTGGGAAATTAAAAATGAAGCATTTCCTCTACTACCAAAATTCAAAATAAACCCCTCTTTTCCAACGGTCACCACTTCTTCTTCTTCTTCTTCTTGGTTCTTGCATCTCACACAAAATACAGTAAAATGCCAAGAGCTATTCACTGCAAACCTCAACCTCTTCTTTCAAAAACATCCCTTCTCTTAAATCCATTCGGTGAAATTACCTTCACTGACCCGAAAAGTACAAATTTTGCATTTAAAGCTCACATTTTTTACTCTCCCCTTTTACTTTCACACAGGACCCATGTCCAAAAACCAATCATTTGTGCAAGAAAGAATAAAAGAGGATCTGGGTATCAAAAATTAATCAAAATTGTGACCTTTATGGCATCTAATCTCAACACTTTGCCAGAGCCATTGGGTTTGGTTATTGAAGAATTTGCTGCTGCTGCTGCTGGTGGAGGGAATTTAGGATTTTGGAAGGGTTTCGGGGGCGGAAGATTTGATGGGTGGGGAAGAAAAGGGAAGATGAATTCAGGGTTTTTAGGCTTTTTGGTGGTTTCTGGATTGGGATTGATTTTGTTTTTGTTTGGAGGGGAGTTAAAGATTGATGTGGTTTCTGGGGTTTTGGTGTTGAGTTTATTAGGGGCTGTTTTGGTTAAAGGGTTTAAGAGAGGGATTAAAGATTGGATCTTGGGGCTTTGCTTTTTTGGTGTTCTGTTGGGTTTGGGATTGAAGAAAGGAGAGATGCGAAAATGGGTTGAGAGATGTAGGGTTCGTTCACCAGTTTTGGCGCTTATGAAGGGAAAGAGAAGACATGGTAGGAGAATTTGGTAACAGAAGCTACAAAGGAAAGATTTATTCTTTGATTTAGTTTGACTGATTTTTCATTTCACATTTGTATTGCATGTGTTCTAAGTACAAGAAGACCTTAATGTGGCTAGTCATGAAACTATAGGAAAGTTTTGCAGCTGTTTACAGTTTCTCCACTGAGATTTGATTGAGTTACAATACAGTATTGTTGCAAGTTTCGATTTCATTTTGTGGTAGTGCTGCTTGAATTTCTGTTGATATTTCCTCTTATGATATACAAGTTCAGTATGATTCTTAAGGGCCCCCTATATGTTGAGCTTGTGTGTGTGGAGTCATTTTAATGAAATTATAATATTGAAAGATCATCAATAAACTCTCTTTCAGTCTCTTTCTGCAACAGAGATTTGTTTCACGGAAGCCAGGCAATGCTCTTGGCATTGTGCATTCCCAGTTATGATCATGTTTCATGGTTAGTAGTTGTGACTATACGAAATGTGTCCATGGTTGCACAATGAATGTTTGGTTTAAGATAGCTATATGCTTTTAAAGTTTGTGGTTTGTGGATGGAATCAGGCTAGGATGGAAGTGTTTGATGGTATTTCAAAACTGGAATATGGTCACTTGGACTAACTTGATTGCCAGATTTGTTTAATGTTGACCAGGCTAGTGGGCTGTAACGGTGGTTAATTATACTATATACGATTGGAATGGAGAGCCTATAACTTTAGCTTGATGCTAGATTCTAGAAGTACAGACTAGGGCAAACAAAAATATGTTCTTGTCATGCTTGTGCAATTGGGTATGAAGCTTATCCTTGAGTTGTGATTGCAATGTGATTCTCTCAGTAGCAACTAACAGAATTCAAATGACTTGGTCGCATGGCATCCCATGACAGCTGCTTATAATCAATCAATGCAGATCACTGGATCTCTCTTTGATATGCAGATTTCTGGGTTTCACACTGAAAGCTGTATATTATACTGTAGTAATAGCTTTTAGAGGCTCTGGCATTGCAGCAATGCAGCTTGTGTACTAAAAGACCCATTGTCAATGATATTGCCATGGAGAGGGTGGAAGTGGACGCCAATTGCAAAAGGTACTGGGCATATTTCAGGGTAGCAGACAAATGAGATGGCAGGGACTGTCCCTGTAGTTGGTTAGGCTATGAATGGATATGCTGAGAAAGCACTAGGAATTTTGAAAAGAATGAAGGAGATGATAGTGACTCCCGAGGAAGTCACTTCTTGGAGCTTCATACTAACACATAGAGCCAACATATCCCGGCTGATGAGAGTTGAGTACAAAAACCTTGGCTAGTATTGTCAGGACACAGGATAAATACATGTAAGAGGGAACAGGTGTTTGGTTGAAACCTTGTAAATAAATGCTTGGGAATGAATATCTGAGATGGAAACATAGATTCCATACCTTTCCATACTCTGTTAGGATACTAAGCAAGAGCAATAAGAAAATTTAAGCTACGATTTCAATTTTCAGTATCTTTGAAAAATGCGATGGACACTCAGGATTTGACAGAGACGCAATCAATTAGTCTAATGGAAGTTGACTTGACAAAAACAGCCATCCATTTCATAAATGGCTTCTTTCATGTTTCAAGTAAAAAGCTTAACCACCTACTTTTAATTAACAATCTTTACCTGGGAATAAAAAAAGGAATTCTTTCTAAAAATTTGTTCTGAAATTGCCTTATAAAATATGGTGTAGTCAGGAAAAAGAAGAAAAAACTCAAATGCTGACATGGAAAATATCGGTCATTCTTCTTGTTCGATGCTATAAAGACATGCAGCAAAGTTGCTTTGGAGTGACAACATTTCTTTTAACTGCTGGTTTAATTTCATAACTAAAATGTACACGAGAGACAGTATCTCGCATCTCGACCAGGCTCTGTGAAAGAACATGCAGCAAATGGAACAAACGAAATTCTCTAATGTTTGCTAATTTTAGCATGTTCTCGACTCAATAAACCATTTTAACAAAATTACAAGGTTACAGCTGCGCGAATTTGTCAATCGTTATTGAAATTCACTTCTTCTCAAAAGGCATGTGGGGGTATGGTGTCTTCTCTCAACAAGCTAATCCACAAAAATCCGAGGCTTACGGTTGTACTGGAACCCAAAAATCATAAGGTCCTTTCTTCTTGGTAAGTAAAATAGGCAAAGGATTTATCTGATCTGAAGAAACAAGAAATCCAAGATACTATACATCACCTTTTCTTTACAATCCCCTCGAGCATCCCATCAATGCCAAAATTACCTTTGAACTGTTGGTGATCAACAGGACCAGGTAGCTGAAAGGTGATGGAGAAGTGACCAGGAGGACATAGATTCCGTGTTTGCATTCTGAAGATCTGAGAGTGCTTGCAAACTGTACTCTCGCCAGTCGTGGTCACTCCTTTTATGAACACCGTGCCATCAGGATCAATGTCACAACTGAAATCTTCTACCATTGCGGAACAAAAGATCAGGTCAGTTAGCCACAGCAACATCAATAATATGAAAAGGCATATGAAAATATACCATCTAATTTTTTAATATCCATGGCATGTGAAACTCAAGTTCAGATCAACCAAACTAATTAAATTTTAGATGGCCCTAAATCAAGATTTCAATTTCTTAATTAGATTTACAGTTCTAACACTTCAAGCAGCTTGCACTAGTTTGTGCCACAGAGATAGAGTGAAATGAGTGCTATCTCTCCTAGTATTGTTTGTCAGCATGTAAAGCAATCATGAATATAGTAACTAATAAATGTTCATATTTGAACAAACTTACTTTCATCCCTTGAAACTCCAGGAAGAGAGACTCGAAACAAGTAGGCATCATCGCTTTCGCCAATGTCCATTGCACCCACAATTGGTCCCACACTTCCCGTTGCAGCACTCCCAGCCAGCCCAATTCCATTTCTGGCAGAATCCATGATATCATCCAACACCTTTTGAGTTGTCTGAGATGGGAAAAATACCATAGAAGACCCAGCTTCTGCAGGTTTAGTATCCACATCCCCTTGGTTTGGAGATTCTACCCTGTGCATTTGAGATTGAACTCCAGGGGTTGAAGATCCAACCCTATCACCAAATGGAACAGGAGGACCAATATATGGCACACTGTTGAGAGGTGCCACCTCAAGGACCTGCTGATGAGGATTTATGGGCTTGGGTACACTATTCCCTCTTCGTATGTCAGAAGCCCTAGAGTCCATCAAAGTTTGGCATATTTAATTTTCAATACCACATGAAAATGTAGCAGTGCATCAGTGACTAGAATTAGTGTTGAATAAATTGCTGTAGAAAACTCAATAGTACAGAGTTATGTTCCGAAGGCAGATATAACTACAGCCAACGAAATATCTGAACAACTCATTACAGAAAAGCAAAAGCTAAAAAAACATAGAAATAAGTTGTTTGGTGGATAATATCCACCAATATTCGTACTGTCAACAAGAACTCAAACAATGATTCTATAAATTGTGACTGTAAGCAACATCGAAAGCATATCATTTGTAAACTAATTCTTCTGCATTACACCCAAAAATTGTATTGACTCACTGCTATGGTGGCCCCTTGTTTTCAACAAAATGTAAGTCACACGCAATCCCTGCCTAAGAAATGAAAAGCTGTGTGAATGCCAACGTGCTTCTCTCTCGGAGGAAGCTGGCCGCAAGTTCAATAAAACTTAAAGCACATGCATATACATTGTTCACATGCAACCCATGTCTAGCAAATCAAAAGCTATGTGAACACTCGAGCATGCACACACAGAGGAACATGGAAAAAATAAGAAATTAAATTTAGAGACAAGTTGGATTATTTTGTTTGAAGAGAAATGTTTTAGGGAAATCCTTTTTGAGGAAAAAAGACTGCATCCACTAAATAGTAAGGCTGAATCAATGTGATTGTTATGGAAAAGACCATATTTTTAAATGGAGATTTAGTTTCCATTATCAATTGGAAATCACTTCATTAGGAAACTTTATGAAATATCGCTGCATTGAATTGGGAGTGTGTGAGTTGGAACTGCCATCTTGTTAAAATGACAGCAACACATCTAGTTATAATACTATCAACATGTGGTGCTTTGAGTCTCCCAAATACAACCATGAAATCTCAAGCCATTGATCCTTTATTTCAACAACCATTCTACTTTCCATGATAACTGTCATACAAACTATTAAACTGTATCTATCAAGCTCTGAGGTGATAGAATTATCTGAAAATAAGTGTAGAAAACTTGAATCATCACAATAATGTCCTAAACTTCTGGATTTAATTAACTTGATGGACTTAATTGTATGCTAAGAAACACCATTTTGTACCTGTGCAGCTTTGAGCTGAAAATCACCCATGTCATCCTACATAATATACATTTCCACTTCAACTCATCCTAGATTCGTACTGCCAAATATATTATTTTACTTTATCTCCCTTCAGTATGCTTCAACCACCTCCAAAAGTTTATTCAATTGTTTATAGCTTTTTGTTCTTTTGAAAAAGCTTTCACTTACCACTGTCTTTTTCTTTGCACAGATAAAAGAACAGCATAATACTAGAAAGAAGCAGGATAAAAATAAATATTTGAGAATATGTCATTCTCTGAAAGAACATAAGCTAGAAAGTAACAAAAATCGACATAAATGAGCACTCTAACCCTTTCAAATACCAACAAGCAAAGTGCTCCTAAAAAGCATGCTGCAATGTATCAAAAAGAAACAAGAATCTCCATCCTATTCCTTAACTGCCTTGATGAAAAATTATTTTTGAAATTTCGCATTCGTCTCCATCCAAATGGACTAAAGATTCTCACCTTCAATGATTATCATACTTTGCTTTCTATAATTTTGAATAGCTACCATGATAATCCTTGAAACCTAAATTAAAGATATCGGATGCATGCTCTATACCATTTAATTTCTACCAAGTGTCCTAGTCTGTTCTGAAGGGAAGGAAAATAATTCTCAAATCACAAGTTGATACCAGAGAATGGATCCATGGACTAAAATTAACCTAATTGAAGCCGCTAACATAATATTACAACCATTAAGGTCAATTTGACAAGGCTGAAGAATCCTGTAAACACAAGAACCAAACAACAAGCTTTCTCCGTCAGGCCATGTTGCCATTTTGTCGTTATGTACTTTTCTTTCTTGAGAATTTGGCAGGAAGTTTTGAAACCATAAATGAAAAGGGAAAAAAATGGTGCGAAAAACTTTTAAACTCATTTCTAGAAAATTGGGATTCATTTTTAAATTTCATGTACCATCTGGGCGAAAAAAATTTAATCCCATTTCAAGAAATCGGGGTCCATTTTCAACAAAAGAAACCTTGACACAATACAAGAAAAACAGAAGATCTACAGCACCAAACATTCAAGACCCAGAAACCACACCATTTCACTCGCTATAACATCATCCCATCTAAATATAAAACCTTTAAAGCATTTTTAAAAACTACCCACCACCCAATACACCACCATTAACATTCTAACATCAGTTCAATTTTCTTTCTCCACAATTCTTATTCCAAAACCATAAATTATTTAAGAAAAAAAATACCTCTCTTTGTTTATTTAGCTGATTCTGTTATCAGTAATTGCATGCAACTAAACAATCCATCTTTACAACAAATAAAAGCAAACCCATATCAGACAACACAACAAAGTAGAAATGCAGCCATAAAAATCCAAGCTTTATCAAAAACATCAGAAACTTTATACATGTATAAGTAAATAAAACAGATACCTGTATGGAGAAGCCATTGATGGCAGTCAGAGAAGAGTAGTTCTGTAATAAAGAGGAAATTATTTGAAGTTTTGTACTGTCTTATGACCGTGTTTCTTCGGGGGTGGAGGAATTACTCCTTGATGTGTGAATGATTAGTCGTCGAGGAAAGTCATTTTGGTCAATGTTAGAAGAGCGAGAGACCACTTGGAACATTGATTGTCCTTTTGAAAAGAAAAAAAAAAAAGAACATTTAAAAAGATAAAATAAAATTTTTAATGCATGTGTTGCAGTATCAATAAAAATTTTATAGAAAGATTAAATTAATTTGAGAAAATGAAAAGATAAAATAAAATACTATACAGAAATAGAATTTGAATAAATTAAAACTATCTATATATAACACAATATATGGTACAGATGTGAATAAAGATTTTATTCAATGCTTAACTAAAATTTAAGATGATTATATTAGTATTATATTTTTTTCAAATTCTTTTATTTTAAATAGTTATTTTAAATACAAATGAGACAAATATTATAGATATAGATATAGATACATACATATATATATATATATATATATAATATTTTATTATAACTTTTGACTAAGAGGTCCTTTTTTAATATTAATAGAGTTTGTCAAAATGTATAAATAATTTCTCCTAACGGAGTCCAAGAAATATAAGAGAAAACAACCAAGGGCTCCTATAAAAATAACAAAGGTTCAAATTAATAATTTATTAAAGTTCGATGTAATTTTATTATTTTTAAACTTTAATTATTATATGTGGAATGGACAGAAATTAGAAATATAGGCATTAATTGAACAAAGATTTTATCAAATTATTTGGATGACAAGATACGAAAATGAATGAAAATCTATAATAAGAAAATAATTAATAGTAGAATATTGGTGCT
>Ga0325404_1008630_pt1 | contig 10470 bp, 3 predicted proteins | sample PopdelMetagenome_18_FD_205664 | JGI IMG/M metagenome (GOLD analysis project Ga0325404, IMG submission 205664) | Populus deltoides microbial communities from Bellville, Georgia, United States - Xylem-Control-R1 | ecosystem: Host-associated > Plants > Phyllosphere > Stem > Wood/Secondary xylem...
GAGAACCGAGGGGTGGTACTGTCGGTGGATGTGGAGGTTCTGGTTCGGGTCTGTAGGGGATAGTCGGTGAAGGCCGGCGATGGGGCTGTTGGGGTTGGCTGTGAGAAGGACAAAATGGTTTTGGGGGCTGTGAGAGGAGAAGGGGAGCTCTGGTTTCCAAAGGATGAGCGGCCAAAGGGGGAGAAGGGCTGATTTCAAATGGCCGAGGGGTCCTTGGCTCTCTAGTTCTGGGAGAGCAAAAGCCAAGGACCCCGGGGGACGGCGGCTGCTTGGGTGAGTAGGCAGAAAGAGTTAGGTTTTTAGGGTTTTTTGTGGTTTAGGGTTTTTTTGTGGTTTTTTCTCTAATGTTTCAAAATTACCCCCCCTTTCTTTTGTGTGTGTTGAGGACCAGTATTTATAGGCAAAAATGTTGCTAGGTTTTCAAACTTGGTCCCTCAACTTCTGTCTTTTTGTAAATTTTGATTTTTCTTATTTTTTTGTATTTTTTTTTAAAACAAACGATATCAACATCGACTCAATGAGGAAAATCAATGATTTTAAAATAATGCGTTAAAAGTTGAACGCGTTCCAAATATCTTTGAAAATTTAAATTCTTTTAAGACGATGCTAAAAATTCTAAAATGATGCAAATATATTAAAAAAGTATTTTTTTAGATTTTCGATGTTTTTCTCTATTTTTTGGATTTTTCTGAAAAAATATCAAAACATGGGTCAAAAATTAGGTAGCAACAGTGTCTATCCCATTTTTAGAGAGTTATGTAATTGTACTAGGGTGACTAAGTCAATCTTTTCCAAGGTAAATTGTGCAATTACACCAGGAAGACTAAGTTAATACCATTATTGGAAGGTTGTGGTGTATATCTCATCTTTATAGAGTTGTGCAATTGCCCTGGGGTAACTAAGTCAATTCCTTCCAAAGTAAATTGTGCAATAGCATTAGGGAGACCGTGATGATTTTTTCTAATGTAAAATCTACAATCGTACTAGGAAGACTACGTCAATCTCATCCTTAAAAGGTTGTGGTGTCTATCCCATCCTTGAAGAGTTATGCAGTCACACTAGGGTGACTAAGTCAATCTATTCCAAGATAAATTATACAATCATATCAGGGAGACTGTGAGGTTCTGTTTCAAGGTAAATTGTGCAATCACACTAGAAAGACTAGGTCAATCCCATCATTGCAAGGTTATGGTGTCTATCCAATCCTTGAAGAGTTGTGCAATCATACTAAGAAGACAATGACAATCCCTTCCAAGATAAATTATGCAATCACATTAGGAAGACTAACTCAATCTCATCCTTGAAAGGTTATAGTGTCTATCCCATTATTGGAGAGTTATGCAATCTTACTAGGATGACTAAGTTGACCTCTTCTAAAGTAAATTATGCAATCGCACTAGATAGATTGTGGTTATCCCTTTCAAGGTCAATTGTGCAATCACACTAAAGAGACAAAGTCAATCTCATCATTGGAAGGTTGTGGTGTCTACCTCATCCTTGGAGAGTTGTGCAATCTTACTAGGATGACTAAGTTGACCCCTTCTAAGGTAAATTATGCAATCGCACTAGATAGATTGTGATTATCCCTTTCAAGGTCAATTGTGCAATCACACTAAAGAGACAAAGTCAATCTCATCATTGGAAGGTTGTGGTGTCTACCTCATCCTTGGAGAGTTGTACAATCTCACTAGGGTGACCAAGTCAATCACTTCCAAGGTAGATTATGAAATCATATTAGGAAGATCGTGATGATCCCTTCTAAGGTAAATTATATAATTGCACTAAGAAGACTAAGTCAATCTCATCTTTGAAAGGTTATGGTGTTATTTCTCAAGTCGATCTTTTCCTTTGAGAGTTGATGAGAGGCTCTCGAACATCACTTGAGAAAATAAAAAGTCATTTTGAATAAGTCATTAATATACAAGAAATTAACATTCCTGTTCTCATTGGCTATGATAATTTTTTATTTGATCAGAATGCTAGGCGTGAGGTAGATTCTTTCTTTTTTCTTGAATGGTTTTTTAAGATACTTCACATGTTTTACAGTTTGAACCAAACTTATTGAGATCTTTCCAAAATCTCAAGACTCTAACTACATTTGTGAAGTTGGCAAATACATATCCCAAATCTACTAGTCTCACTAAGTCCATAAACAAGTAAAAGAAATTATAATTTGACTTAGTGCAATCAAATTACTGCATAACCTTTCCTACCTCTTATTGAAGAATTATTGAAGCTCTAATGGATCAGATATGCCATCAACTATTATGAGGTCTGTGACACATCTTATTCTAGGAGTGTTTTGATTATCTTCCTTTGATGGTGATTAGGATGTCAATAAACCAGTTATAGAAAAACAATTAATGGCTTATGAGCAAGGCTTATGTGTTGGATAATTGAATAATCTCTTGATTCTAGCAATCTAATCCATTTTCCCTGGTCAAGGTGACTGGTAGTATGTACTTGGTGCCTGGTAGGTCAAAGTGGCTAGTGGATGGTACCTGCAAAAAGTCATATTTGGTAGATTCGAAGACTCTCAGATGTATAAGTAAGTATTTTTTTAGAGATGGAAGACAATGATACTTTTGAGAGAGATGCTATAGAAATATATATGCAGTAGAGAATAAAGATTGAGAACTTGAAATTTGAAGGATTCCATGTGTATTTATAGCACATGAATCTTGTCTCTTTATGGAAATGAATCTTGTCTCTTTATGGAAATGAGGGGCTAAAGTATAATATTTTTCTTAATAGTTTTAATAAGAAAAAATATCTCTAACATATACATTAATGAGGGATAAATATCTCTTACGTAAATATTAATATTGATGAAATATGGTAGGCTCTTAAATGGCTTTTATACAATATCTCTTACACAACATTAATGTCAATAAAAATATAGAAGGCCCTTAAAGGAATTTTATACACATAAGGGTGTAAGAAGATAAGGATCCAAAATGTATCTCTTCCGTTAGGTTGAGCTTATGAGGGATGGGCTTTACCTAAAAATTAGGTTCAAAATATAGCAAAATAAAAAGGAACTATTCATGTTTACTTGTTGAAAAAAAAAATCTAGAAAAGAAAGCTTGCATTGTCATTGATGATAATGATAAAGTGAATCAACTTGAAAATGAAAATAAATCATTGAAAGAATAGCCAGACAAGCTAAACATTACCTTATCTAAATCCATTTAAAGCTAAAAAAATAATACTAGAAACCATGCTTTCTAATCAAATATGTGTTTTTAATAAAAAGAGGTTTAGGCTACAAACTTAAAAAGAATAAAAAAATATTTTAAAAACAACTTTGTTAGAGCCAAACAATCATATGATCCTAATTATATATCAATTATTGTTCATAAATAGATCATTTGGTTTATACATGTCCTATTAAGAAGGACAAACCTTGTAAAATAACTTGGATTCTAGAAGAAGTCACTTCTAACCACAAAGGACCTAAAAAGGTATGAGTACCAAAAACCTTATCTTGACTTTTGTGTTTAGGAATCAAATGAGTTTGGGGAGTGGTTTTTAGATAGTGCTTGCTCAAGGTATATGACCGAAGATGATTCATTATTTTTAAGTATTACCAAAATCAATGCAGAAAAGTCACTTTTGGAGATAACTCAAAAGAAAAAAAATCATTGGAGTTGGCAATATTAAAAGTAAATCTTCACCTTCAATTGAGAAAGTATTTCTTGTTAATAACTTATAATATATTTTTTTTAGTATTACTCAATTGCCTGACAAGGGTTATATAATTATGTTTGACCATGTATGTTGTTTGATTCTTGAAAATATTAATATTTCTTCTCTCTTTTAGTTTTGTTTATAAAATCTCTTTTAAATGACGTATATTTTTTGTTATTTTGTATGCATTTAATTTCTTAATAGATTTTTTTTATTTATCTATTATTTTTTTAATTTTTTTTATAGATGAACTTTATTTTTTAAAATAAAAAATATTTATTTTCAAAAGCTATTTCTAATATGTGCAACCTTACATAATATTTTTTTTCTTTTTTATTTTATTCAATTAATTTAATGGGTGTGTCTATTTCTATTATCGTTTAATTGAATAAAAAATTTATTTTAATTAATAAATTTAGAAAACATAATAGGACAAATGTCCCGTCTTACAAGATTGAATATCTTGATCTATAAATGTCTCTTGATTTTTCATGTTTTATTTTTTGTTATTGTTTTTTAATTTTTTTTCATTTATTAACATATTTTTCTCAATTTATTTGATTACATATATGCATAAAAAAATTTATTTTCATTAGAATTTTTTTAATTACAAAAACATGTCAAAAAATCCCGTGTATACAATTTTTTTTGAGAAAAAAAAATTTATTTAAAATCATTTTTGTACTTGATACTATTGTCTCGTACCATTAGAGAATACAACACTATGAAACCATGTTGGTAATGAGACAAAGGGATGTAATAGGGATTCAGATGCATTTTTGGCATTTGTCAGTAAACTAAAAGCATCATGCAATAAAAAAAGTCAATGAACTACAATATTGATTATAAAAATAAAGGTATTAAGTTATAATTTCATTTAAAATGAAAGGATTAAATTTAAACTACACCCATTTAATAATTATTATTAATATGTACCAAAAGACCTTGACATTTAATTATAGCAATGAATAATGAAATGCTTTGACCTTTTTCAATTCGATCATTAAGGTTTACTAAAAAGCCTTGGCAATTTCACTGTAGTAGCGAACAATGAAATACTTTGGCCTTCTACAATTTGGTATTTAATGTTTCTTTTTTATTATTGTTTTTTTGCAAATTCATCCTTCAATGTTAAGTTTAATGAGTATTGGACTTCATAATTTATTTTGATTTATTTTTTTATGGAATTATCTTAGTTTTATGATTCGGGTTTAGTAGATTAATACGAGTTGACTCGACTAACTTTTTTTTATCTTTTTTTAATTGATTTTTTTTCTTAACTTTATCCATCAACATTGTGTTGATTGATAATTTGACTTTATATTTTTTTTTATTTGCTTTCAATGGGGTTATCATAGTCTCATGACCTGAATTGCAAGTTTTGCGGGTTAGCTAGGTTAGTCCGGGTTTTGTTTTGTCCCTTTTCTAATTAATTTTTTTTTCAATTCCATTCTTCAGCATCGGGTTGATTGAGAATTTGACTTTATAATTTTTTTATTTTCTTTCTATAGAGTTATCTCGGTCTCATGATTTGAGTTTGACAAGTTAACATGGGTTGACTCATGATATTTTTTTTTGTTTTTCTTAATTGATTTTTTTTTCAATTTAATCCTTCAACATTGAGTTGATTGAGGATTGTGCTTTATAATTTTTTTATTTGCTTTTTATAGGGTTATCATGATTTCATAACCCAGGTTGTGGGTTAGCCTGATTTTAATTTATTTATTTTTTAATTTTCATCTTTTATTCATCCTTCAACATTATGTTGATTGTGAATTGAGTTTCATAATTTGTTTCAACTTTCTTTCTATGTGGTTATCCCGGTCTCATGATTATGTTTTTGCAACCTTACCCGGGTTGACTTGACTCATTTTTCTAATTAAATTTTATTTTTAATTTCATCCTTCAATATTGAGTTGATTGAGAGTTAGGTTTAATAATTTTTTTTTATTTTCTTTCTACTGGGTTATTAGGATCTCATGACCTACGTTAAAGATTTGGCAGTTTAACCTGAGTTGATCCGAGTAAATCTAAGTAGATCTAATATGTTGTCATCTTTATATAAAAAACGATATCGTCTTGATTTTTTTTAGTCATGCTATATTTTTATCGATCATTCAGGTTGTTTTTTAACATGCAAAGTTGACTATGTCTCAATAAATCAACCTACACATTTTTTTTTCTAGAAAATATGTTGACATCTAAATATATATTTTTTGTTCAACAAAATTTAATTGAATCCGCATCATAACACGTGCAATTATCTAGTAATATTTATTTATTATTCAAGTTTGATAACAATATATAAAAGGTAAAAAAAAACCTTTATATCTCAAGTAATTAATAATTTACTTATGTGTTTGGTACTGTGATATAATATATTTTTTAGAAGTATATACCAAAATTATCTAAAAATATTTTTAAAAAATTAATTTATTTTTTTAAAAGAATAATAATTTTAAAAAATAAATTATATATATATATATAAAAAACCCTTAATACAAAGATGGCTTGTCTCGCGTCCAAACCAAAAGGTAACCGTATTCATTGCATTATTGTTTTGTTTGACTTCAAATTTAAAATCAAATAAATTATTTTATGATGATAAAAGGGCCAAAATAAGTCAGATTGCCAAACAACAGGTTTGGAGGTTGAGAAATACCCTGTTAGAGATCTTCAACTCCACCAAGTCCTCCACATGAACGGAGGAGATGGAGACAATAGCTATTCCAATAACTCATTACTTCAGGTGATCTCTCTGTATGTATCTTAATCATGGAAATCAGATTTTCCTCTAAAGCCTAAGTTATTTTGTAGAAACAGTACTAATGGCATTAATCTTTGCTTTCTTGTTTTTTCAACAGAAGAAGGTGATGTTAAAGGCAAAGCCCATTCTACATGAAACAATTGTGCAGCTGTACAGCAAGAGTTTCCCAGAGTGCATAACAATGGCAGACATGGGGTGCTCTTCAGGACCAAACACTTTCCTGCCAATATGGGAGGTCATACAGGCCATTAATGAAACATGCCGCAAGTTGAATCGGAAGCCTCCGATTTTGCAGGTGTTCTTGAATGATCTTCCAGGGAATGATTTCAACTCCATCTTCAGGTCATTGCCAGGTTTTCATAAGAAACTTGGGGAAGAGATGGGTGGCAAGTTTGGGCCTTGTTTCATAGCTGCCATGCCTGGAAATTTCTATGGGAGGCTTTTTCCAGCTCGTTCCCTTCACTTAGTTCATTCTTCTTATAGTCTCCACTGGTTCTCTGAGGTCAACCATTCAGCTATAGCTGACAACTAGTTAGTAGAATAGAATTATGCAAACATGACATTTAATTTATTTTGTGCTAATTGACATTTCATGTCACCAAATTATACACGAAAGATTGTTCAGCTTGATCCGAATTTTCAAGCATCAAAAAACTGAATTTGATTCTAGAAAACGCTGGCTCCCAGCTGTCTGAAAAACAGACCATGTTCCTTTCTGTTTTTAACACGAAAACTAAAGCTATTTTAATACATGCAGCAATGGCATCACATGTAAGTCCAGTTTCTCACAAGCAAATGCTCAAGCTGTACCTTAGCTAGATCCATCCCATTTAGTGTGTTAAGTGCCCAACCCACCACTCTGCATTTCTTTCTGACAGGGAAATCTGGAATCCATTGGTTTTTGGACATGCTAATAAATGCCAAATTAAGTTTAGTGCAGTGCATTTTCTGTTCAAACATTGCATAAATTGTGCTTGCTCTACCAGGTGCCGAGAATTCCACTGAACAAAGGGAACATTTACCTGGCAAAGACAAGCCCTCCTGTGTCCACAAAACATACTTGAATCAGTTTGAGAAAGACTTCACAGCATTTTTAAGATCCCGATCAGAAGAGATGATTCCTAGAGGTTGTATGGTGCTTACCATCTTTGGAAGAGATGCGAACATTGATTCCTCTGTCAAACACAGCCCCACCATCGGGAATTTTTTGGGATGATGCTGAATGACATGGTATTAGAGGTTACCACGCTCGTAAATCACAAAGGACAAGATCAATGTTGTTAAATCATAGACTAATAAGTGTAGAGGCACTTGTAAATACTAAATAAATGTCTTCCTTTTGCTGATTTTTTGACTTGGTGCCTGCATGTGCATGCAGGGATTGATCGAAGAAGGACTCCTTCCATGTTAAGAAAAAACTAAAATTGATGAATGTTTTACTGTATAAGTTCACAATGAATTGTTGAACAGTTTTTTTTTATTTTTTTGTTTTTTTTATTTTTATTCTTTTATATTTTTTTTATCTTTTTTTTGTCTTTTTTGTTTTTTTATTTTTATTTTTTTCCCATTTGTTTCTGTTTTTATTTTTTTTGTTTTTATTTTTTTTGGTTTTCTATTGTCTTTATGGGTTTTTTTTTTTTTGCTTTTTCCTTTGTGTATTTTTCTTTTAATGATTTTTTTTTTAATTTAGTTTGTTAATCTTAATTTTTTTTATTTAGTTATCAAATTTTCATAACACGGATCCCGGGTTTGACTGGTTAATTTGATTTGACGAGTTAACCTGAATTTTTTTTCTTTTCTTTTTAATTAATTGTAACATATACTAAAACGGATCAGTACAGTCCACAGTAAAACACTGATTCGTTTTTGATTTTTTTTTTTAAATTGTCTTATTTTTTTTGTTGTTTTTTATGCCTTTCGGGAGTTTTTTTTACTTCTTTCTTTATTTTTTTTCTTCTAACAAAAGTTTTTTGTTTAATTTGGTTTATTAATGTAATTTTTTATTTAGTTATTAGACTTTCATGACATGTTTTCCAGATTTAACAGGTTAACCTGATTTGACAAGTTAACCTAGAAATATATTTTTTTTCTTTTTTTATTTTTAATTAATTTTTTTCATTTAGTTTAGTTTGTTAATGTTAAATTTCTTTCTATTGAGTTATCAGACTTTCATGACACATATCTCGAGTTTCACGGGTTAACCTGATTTAACGAGTTAACCTGGAATTTTTTTTTTTGCTTTTTTTAATTATTTTTTTTCGTTTAGTTTAGTTGGTTAATGTTAAATTTATTTTTATTTAGTTTTTTTTTCTTCTTAGAGGTTTTTTTATTTTATTTTTTTCTTTTTAATTAATTTAGTTTATTAATATTAAATTTTTTTCTAAGTAGTTCTCGGCTGATGCCTTTAATTTTTTTTTTGTGCATTTGACTGTGGACTGCACAGTGCAGTCCACAGTGAAAAGGCTAATCCTTTTATTTTTTTTTCTTTTTAATTAATTTTTTTTGTTTAATTTAAATTGTTAATGTTAATTTTTTTTCTATTTAGTTATCAAACTTTCATGACAAGGATTCCGGGTTTGACAGGTTAACCTGGTTTGACAAGTTAGCCCAATTAATTCTGGGTTAACCCATTAGTTTGTTTTTTTTTTCCTTTTTAATTATCAAACTTTCACGATGCGAATTCAAGGTATGATGGGTTAACCTGGTTTGAAGGGTTAACCCAGTTAATTCATATTTTTTTTCTTTTTCTTCATTAGTTTTTATTTTCCTGTTGGTTTTTTTCTCTGTTTTTTTTAACTAATCTATTTAATTATCACACATTTATCACACGACCTTGCAGCTAGACCCACGTCCAATGCTATTGGGTCTGGTATTGCAATCAAACCCACTTAAATTTAGGTCATGCAAGTTTAATGTTATTATTAATATTATAAATATTACTCTTGGATTAGGCGTTGCAACTAAACCTAAGACTCTTGGGTATAACTTTGCAAAAAAACCTAAGACTTTTAAATTTTAGCTTTTTATTAAATACAAAAAATAATTAACCCGTGGCATCACACGGGAAATGTAACTAATTCTATTCTATGGAGCGTTAGCTGAAGAAGTAAGAGATGTGATTCAAGCAGAAGGATCGTTTACCATCAAACGGCTTGAATCCTTCCATGTAAGTTGGGATGCAAGCATCGACGATCGTTACAGAGATACGATGGATAAGTATACGAAAGGCAAGTTCGTAGCAAAGAGAATGAGAGCTACTATGGAGTACATACTAGCAAGGCATTTTGGAGACGAGATCGTTGATGTAATGTTCCAAAAGATTTTCGATCAAGATAGGAGAGTGCATGGAAACAGTCAATGGTGCATACAACAATCATGTAGTTTCCATGGCTAAGGCATGAATCCTTCCTTGGATTTCTCAGTTGTCATCGGATTACGACTCTCTCGGTTTTGATTATTATATTAACTTTTCAATAATAATATTCTAATGTTAAAAAAACTCACTCGTTTCAATAAAAATGTTTCTTTTTATACTTTTTTGTAAAAAAAAAAAATATAGTAAGAATCACTATTCAATTAGTTAATTAATTTTATTCAATTTATAGGAAAAAAATTGTTTACTCTAATTCAATATTCATTTTTATTTGTTGCAAATTATTAAATTGTATAAAATAATTTATTGTTTATTTTGAGATATTTACTTGTTCATATTAACTTGATGAAATGAAAAAAAAAAAAAAAGCTTTTAATACAATTACATTTTTAATCTTGAGATTGTAACTAAATGATACTTTAAAGTTGTGTTTGGTTATTGTGAATGAATATATATATATATATATATATATATATATATATATATATATATATAGTATTCGTGGTAGAGTTCTATTATTATTATTATTATTATTATTTCAAAATTTAACTCTTATACATAGTCAACTCTTCACTATCATGACTCATCTGCTATTTTCCACTCCTCTAAGAACTTCTCTATCCTCCCTTTCATATGTAAT
>Ga0325404_1008631_pt1 | contig 10470 bp, 6 predicted proteins | sample PopdelMetagenome_18_FD_205664 | JGI IMG/M metagenome (GOLD analysis project Ga0325404, IMG submission 205664) | Populus deltoides microbial communities from Bellville, Georgia, United States - Xylem-Control-R1 | ecosystem: Host-associated > Plants > Phyllosphere > Stem > Wood/Secondary xylem...
AAACCATAGACTAATTTACAAGGTCAATGAAGGGATTTGATTTTGACACTTAACATTTTTTATTATTTTGATCCTTGCACATTGACTTTATTTGAGATTTAATTTGGTGGTTTTATTTTGGTTGTCTAGGCATGGAATTCTCACAATGACGAGGGAAAATTCTAGTGCTTGGTTAATACTCGGTTTTGTATAATAAAACAAAATTTGGTTAAATTAAAACATTTAAGTGTTAAGAAACCAAAATTGAAACTAAAACAAATATAATGACTATGGTAAACGGGCATGGCAAATTGGCTGGTACATGCACCTCACGTGTCAGCTAGTGGGAGGCGTCTATGAGTTTAAGCACTAATAAGATATCAATATGAAGCCAAATAACAGCTTTCACAACAATGTTGGAAATATTATGCTAGGCTTTTCTAGGCGGGTGGTCATTTGTTGGAAGATTCATGTTGGTGGGTTCCAATAGGACCTTTTTTCCCACCTCTCTTTGGGAATAATGTTTGCTTATAAAAATTAAAAGGAATCATTTCAATTGTTTATTATATTAAATTTAGTTTTTATTCTTTTGATTTTTTTTATTTTTTTTTTATTTTTTTTAATTTTATTCTTTAATATTGTATTTTATTTAATTTTTATGTTAAATCTAGTTCTTATTCTTTTGATTACTATTTGTTTTTTTATTATTTCTTAATTGATTTATTTTTTTAATTTTATACATCAATATTTAATTTAATTTTATGTTAAATTTGATTTTTATTTTTTAATTATTATTTATTTTTTTATTGATTTTATTCAATTTCATCTCCATCTCCAGATATTTCGTTGATTTGGGTTTTGGTTTTAATTTTTTTTGGGATTTTTTATTTATTCTTTTAAACTCGCTAGCCGGGCCTTCACATTAATTTTCACATTAGTTCTATAATATAATATAATATACGATAAGTAGCTCGCTCGCTCGGCTCCTATAAACTGGCGGGAAGAAGTTGAGGCTAATAGCCCGCTGGCTAAGCGACTTCCGATAAGGACCCAACTTTTCTATGCTCGCCCAATACTGTACAGCTCTCACCTCCAACAGCAAAAACTCTTGTCTTTTCTTTTTCAGAATTACAAAATACTCTAGTCTTTGTTCCAGTCTCCAAAACCCCAAAAGAGCAATGCCTCCTACTTCAAAAGCCAGAATCATCGCCGAGTACGCGAAATCGAGCAGGTCATCGTGCAAGACATGCTCGAAAGCAATATCTGCTAAGGCCCTCAGGTTGGGTTTGGTCAGTAGAGACTCAAGAGGGTTTGATATGACCAAATGGCATCACTTGGGTTGCTTCTCTGACAAGATTGACTCTACCGAGCACATTGGAGGGTTTGATTCTCTCCAGGTAGTTTTTTGGTTTTAGGGTTTCTGTGGGGTTTTGGGGATTTTTATGTTGTTTGGTTTTAATTATAAAAAATTACGGGTTAATGGTAAGTGAGAATTTAACCGTTTGATCGTGTTTTGCAGAGTTGTGATCAGGAAGCTCTGAAGAAATTGGCGGAGCAGGTATTAATTAATATTTATTGATGCTCTTCCTTATGAACACGAACAGCAGTCGATGTTTTTAGGTTTGTCGTCATGGCAACTAGTTGTATTCTAATTGGGCAGTTATGATGATTATGGAGTATTAGCTAGGGTTTGTTATGACATTAATGATGATTTTGTTGTAATTGTCATGGTTATTAGTTTTGCTGTGTTCCTCTGGTTCAGCTTGAGAGATTTAAGACGAAAATTCTCATTTATAGTATGAAAATTCCCCTTTTTTATTGTTTAATGTTTTTTTTTTAGAAAAGACAAAGGTATGTGTGGTCTTGGCTGGATGAATTTACAATGCGCATATAAAAATTGCCAAAGGATTTGTGTTCTTAGCGTGCTGTTTTTTTGTTTATATTTTGGGACGAATGTGTGGTGGGATGTACAGGTTGGACTCTAGAGGGTTATTCTATAAGCATCTATCTGTTCTAATTAACACATATTCCAACATTACAGGTTTCAAATGGAGATCAAGATGTTGAAATAAGCCGGAAAAGTTCCAAGGTATCAAGGGCATATGGATATCTTAAAAACTCAGCTATCTTTATGTTTGTACTCCTGCGCATACATCTGTATTGCTGATATTTTTTCATAACCTGATTCAGAGAACGGGTGAAGATGCGGAAGAAAGTGAACTGGAGAAAATAAATACAAAGAAAACTAAGGTAGATTATCTTGTTTTCATTACTTGTTATTGTTTTCTCCTCTCTAAATTTATGTTTCTATGATTTTAATTGCCAAGTTCTCAATTGAAAGGTTGTCTTGTGATGTTCTGAGTGTTTAATTTATAAAGTCCTTAATTTGTTGGCATATTCCAATGGCGGTTTACTTTTCTTGATACAACTTTTCATTTTCAATTGGAAATCTATTTATTTTATTTTGAACATCATTGCCTCTAGTTGTCAATAGCTAATGAGGAAGCCAGCCTGGACATAGCCTTTTCACTCTCCGATGTTAGGGACAATTATAAGGTCAGATATATTCTGAATGCATATTGTCGTATTTTTTCCGACTTCATTTTCATATATCAACTTTCTTTTGTTTCTGTTTATATGCCTTTCCCATGTTTGGAAAAAGTCTGTGTTTCTTACTTGTTTTATGCTTTCCTTTTGATTCAGGACGCTACATTATTACCTAAATGGAAGGCATTTCAGACAATTATATTTCTTGAACGGGTGAGCTGTTGGCCTTATTTTTGGGCAATGCTGCTAAGACACACCCATGTCCAGCCACACTACACACCCTTGCAGATTAACTGAATTTCCATATATCTTATGGTTCAAAGCATGGCCCAAGGAAAGAGTAACATTTGCCTCTGTTTTTGTTTGATTTCCTTCACCATCTTGAATTGAAAGGTGTAGAGTTCTTGTATATATGCATGAGTAAAGTAAGACTAAGTTTTTCTTAGTAATGTTCAGATGCAATATGCCATTTCTTTTTGTGCTCGCAAACCATTGTTGGTGTGTACGTGAAAACTTAACTTCAGCATTTTGCAGGATGATGGTCTCCGTGATTCGAATAAAATTGCTGCATTTGATTTTGATGGCTGTCTCGCAAAAACATCTGTCAAGAGGTATACACCCCCTTTTTAAGTCATCCATTGAACAGTTTTTGCTTTTGCAGATTTCTATGAAGTTGTATTTTCTTGGGTTTCTCCTTTTGCTCCATGTGATTAATTGCTTCCACTATCAGTTTTAGTGACCAGACACTTGGGCAGAGTTTTCAACTTGGAATCTTTAACCCTCTATTTCTTTGAGTGGCTGTCTCCAAGTCTTATGTTGAATTTCCATTGCATATAAGGATCAAATTGAGAATCTAATGGATTGCCTCATAATGCTTCTTTGATTTCAGAGTAGGTGCAGATGCTTGGTCCATCATGTTCCCCTCAATACCAGAGAAGCTGCTGAGCTTATATAATGATGGCTTCAAGCTGGTCTGTCTGTTTTCTTGCAAAGGCTTTGTGTCTTAAAATTTGATTTAAAAAAGTATTTTTCCAGCTTCTTGTCACCAGATTTTGTTCCTGTTAATTTGTTTATGCTGTTAAAATGTCATTTATGCCATGTTTAGGTTATATTCACGAATGAATCCAATATCGATCGCTGGAAGAACAAAAGGCAGGTAGCTGTGGACTCAAAAATTGGACGCCTAAACAACTTCATCAAGCATGTCAAGGTTCCAATCCAGGTTTGTTCATTCTGCTGATTTGTTTTATTATTTTTGTTCTTTTGATGGAATCTCTGTTGACATATATTATCCTTATGAAACCCAGGACCTTGTGTCCTTGAGATGACAACACATGTTTAGGTAGATGACATTAAGATATGAATTTCGCGAACATTTTGTAGAATTCCAACTCCTGGAAGATCAGCCTGTACAGTCATTCGTTGTTTCTTAATTGACTACATGTAGCATCTTTTTGTCATGTGATGCAATAGCTGAAAATTTGTCCTTTTTTTTTGTTCAGAGAGGTTTGAGAGAAAAATAAGATATTAAAGCGAAGATCTTCAACCATATCTACTCAAAGACACCAGTATTTTCAAATGCTTTTAGTCTCCCTGGAAGTTATTGATAGCTTCAACTTCCCTGACCTTTTTCTGATATTATCTCAAAAGATTCAAAGTTGTTTGGCTTCTCATCAATTCTGAATTGTTAGTTTCTTGACAAGGTGCCTCTGAAATTTCAACTCATAAGATTGTGTTATTTGGATGGCCCTACTCAGCCTGATTCTTTCTCCTAGGATTGGTTATATCTATTCTAAGTACTGCAAGAAGAGCAAATGACTAGCTGGTTAACATCCTCTTGCCTATGAAGATCTTTATCATTGGCTATGTTTTTTGGTCATGACTGATGGTTTTGACTAGTCTATTGTATGAAAACACGTTCTTCATCTGTATTCTACCACAGCCCTCACATCACTTGTAGTCCCTTGTCATCTGACATAGTGTATGGATCTGACACAGATAGTAATGCATTTGGTATAAAGAACATGAAAATAATCATTAGCATATTGAAATAATTCACTTGCAATGTCTGCATGCAGGTTTTTATAGCTTGTGGGTATGATGGTAAAGTAGAAGATCCCTTCCGCAAACCCAAACCTGGAATGTGGCAGGTTATGGAGAAACACTTTAATTCTGGCATCTCCATTGATATGGATCAGTTATTTTCCTCTTCCCTTAATTTCTTCACTTCTTTATTTGGGGCCTGTTGGCTTTATAAGATATCACTCTCAACATTTGAAGGACATTTTAAGGCTGTATTATCGTTACTCCCATCAACAATCTTGTGTAGTTGTGGAATTATAGAATGTTACTAATTTATGAACCAGAATGGTGGTTTGATATGGCTTCTCATTTTGTGCGTTTGTAGATCCTTTTATGTTGGTGATGCAGCAGGGAGACCCAATGATCATAGCGATGCTGACATAAAATTTGCAAAGGTATAGTTAGATTTATCAGTTATGCATACATTGTGATCATCCACAGAAGATCATTTATCCTTATTTCCTGAATAAATTATCCTTTATTTGTCTGTACTGTTTGCGTTTCAATTTATAAGTGGCTGGATTAGTAATGAAAATTGGTTTTGCTTACTGTTGACAATTGGTTCAATGATTTGCTCAAGAGTTAAATGAGGTTTGTTTTGGATGCAGGTTATTGGATTGAAATTCCATGTCCCAGAGGACTACTTTGGTGTCTAAGAATTCGTGGTTAGTGACAGTGGTTCTTGATGTATGACTAACAAGAAAAGATCCAGATCAAAGTTGTAATTAGCGTCGCCAATGATCTTACATCTCTTTTTTGTACTGGAAGCTGCTGATATGCTTTGGATTGATTCATGCCAAGTCTCTCTCCGTCTGCATCCCCAGGCTTCTTTCTATTGTAGTTATTAAAAAGTCTGTAACAGAACTTGCAAAACTAAACGGGGTTAAACCATCAATAACTTGGAGAGGCTAACTCTGTTTTGAATTCGGAAGTTGAGCTGATTTTGTGACTACTAGATAGGTGATTTGCGGTGGCCCGTGCAAGCCGTGGACCGGTTCAAATTCTTCCTCATGTTAAAAACTATATATATATTTAGGTAACACTAATGATCTTAAAGGAGGAAAATTTAAGATCTTGATTATTGACTCGAATGAATATAATCAGTTTGGATAATTTAATAATATAATTTAAAAAATATTGATAATAAATAAAGCAAAAATTTTTTGGTAATAATTAACAATAAAAAATGAGTTATTAATATTATATGCGGGAAAATAAAAAAACTTATTGGAGATTTATTATTGTTTTATTGTGGATATTATCTTACCACTAGAAAAAGATCATCAATATAGTTATTAATTCTATTGTGAGATATTATATGATAACAATTCTATTGTGAGATATTATATGATAACATTGAAAGAGATTGCAGTGTTATAAAAGTAATAGTCTATAAAGTAAAACAAAATGTTATGTTATGTTTATTTAATTAATTAATTTAATTTAATTAAAAAAAAAGTTGATAAATAAAAAAACTTAAGATAATCCATGTTATTTTCAAAGTTAGTGAAAAACCATATAAAAAGCTAATAAAAAAATTATGGATGAAATAAACAAGCTCGGATGAATTTTTTAAACCTAGGTTACCCGTGAAATCTTAGACTTAAGCTTAATTCCCAACCAATAATGTGAAAAGATTAAATAAAAAAAATTAATTTCAAAACTTGCCAAAGTAAAAAAATAGTAATAAAAAGAACAATGATCAAATTTATTAGGAAAAAAAATGAAAGGAGGATGAAATCATTAAAAAAAAAATTAATTTTAAAAATTATCTCAAATAAAACAAAACAATAAAAAGAATAGGGACTAAATTTGATAGATTAAAAAAATCAAAGGATGGAATCGGAAAAAAATCTATTTTTATAAATTATTTCAAATAAGACAAGTAGTAATAAAAAGAATAATGATCAAATTTGAAGAAAAAATAAATTGAAGGGTTGTTTTAAAATTTGAAGGGTTAGGCATGAAAATCGAGAAGAAAAGATAAAAAAAGAAAAGAAAAGCCCGTGAACACAAAACTAGAGGTCCATTGGCTACACGCATTGCCTAGGATAGCAAGACAACCGAGAGGATTCGAATGTTGTTGTGAAAACCTGCTTTCGTCTACCGTGAGATATCATACACACTACCTGAATGATAAGAAAACAATCCACTCGTTGATGCGTATAATGCATGCATCTACCATTTTAAAAAAAAAAATAATATTTTTTACTTGTTTAATTACCCAATTACTCCCAAGTCAACCTGATCATAACAAAAAAAAAAAAAAACATAATGAAAATACAAATAGCCCTTGAACTCAATTTTAGTAATTTTTTCTTTAAAATATAATTCAATCATTTTATTATATTTAAAAAAAAAAGAGACTAAAAAGCTCATGGATGTTAGTTTAGTTATTTTTGCTTTTAAGTAATTAAGTCATTTTACTTACTAAAAAAAATCGAATTGTCCCGACTTAATATAATAATGACCAATAAATCCTAGTAAAAAAAATACAAATTTATCCTTATGTCTAGTTTATTATTTTTGTTTGGGAAGAGAAGAAGAGTCATTATACTAGAGAAATTCATAATGTTTTGAGTCTGTATATACAATGAAACATTAAGACTTCATAATTTTTTATAATATTTGCCTTCAGCCAAAAAACCTATGGCCTTGTATGTTTTTTTATTAAGCTCCTAGTTACTACAAAGTTTTTTAAGAAAATCTAAAAAAAATTATTTTAATTTATTTCAAATAAAAAATTATTTTAAAAAAAATTTCAAACACTCTCTCTGAAATCAGGTTAGTTTAACTTCGACAAAAACAATGTTTGAAATATAATTATAGATGAGATCTATTACCAAAAACATGAGCTAAACTGACCAAATAATTTTTTCTATACGCAATCAGCAGAAGCTACGGCAATATAAAATGGTAGCAAGTATGCAAGACATCTCGTTTCCCATGCCAAACGTGATTATTATAGCTCGGGTGATTGTCATCTTGTTGAGGTTTCGGTTTTTTATTTTTTATGTTTTTTTCTTTAATTCATCAACTTAACCTATGAACCTCTGGAAGTTCATTCATTTCTTTGAGTTCTTAGATGTGTGTCCTTGAAATTGTCCAGAGAAGGAACTAAATGTAAACAAAAAACAAATCAGCTTCACCGACCCAGATGAGTTTGTTGATGTCCAACTTAATGCAGGTGGTCAGTAGACGGTTTACTAATTTACGGATTTTTGCTTAATACTCGTCCAACTTGGAAAACTATCTTAACGTATTGATAAAAAAGATTGGGAGAATAATGAGCCTTGCAAAATCGTGGAAGCAGCAGCATTTTTTTTCCTGTTCGACTTTTCACAGAACCTGATAATCTGACATGGTGAAATTGAATTAGCGACCACAAATCCTAAGCACCCTGTTCCTTCGTCTTTCGTCATCTGGGGTTTTGCTTTATGCATCAAGCTCAATGACAATCATCCCATACCTCTGCTACTACCTAGGCTCTCTGCCTGCCTCATCAAGAGCCATTTTCAGCTTTCTTCTATCCTGGAAACTATTAACACATAATTTAGGACGAAGCTTTCAAGGAAAATCAGTTTGAAGTGCCATGGACTAGAAATACAATGCTCTCATACTTTATTTTGCAGTGTAAGTTCACAGTAATCACAGCACACATCATGCGGTGATCCATACACCATTTAATAAAATGAGTCTAACATTCTCTACTCTGAACAAAATCAGACCGAAATTGTACGATTAGTTTTACATGCTCACAGCACTTAACAAAGACTCGGGCAATGTGCAGTTGGTTTGGCAAAGAAATTTCACAATTGCTCACAGAAGAGGATCACTTCCCAAAAACAACAATCCGCAGATCCAGAACTTCAATCCTTCCCACCGATATCACCGTCCAAGATTGCGTGCCTTGTCAAAACAATCTCCTTGACTAGATTCCTATATCTAAAAGGTCTCACTGCTGCTCTCAGAAACAAACCCGGAGGTATTTTAGCCTTCTTGATCCTCCTTCCCCATCTACCAATCCCCACAGTCTTCCATTCTTTTGGACTGACTTTAGCTCGAACACCTCTCAATGCAGTTTCATCTCCATCCGCTTCACTCTTCCCCTTCCCTTCTTCCCCTTGCATCATGGCCTTAGACTGCTTCTTATATATCTCATCAGTTCTATCTACACTCCATTTCACAAGATTCTCCATCTCTTCAGAACTACTCAATGCCTTCTTAAACTTCTTCTCCCAATACTGCTCGTTCTCTTCTTCTTCTTCTTCTTCATCATCATCTTCTTCTTCACTTATTGATGCATCATCATCATCCTGATCAACTCCACCTCCTTCCATGTCCAGAACCACGTCATCATCACCATCACCATCACCATCACCATCATCCTCAATCCACTCAGTGTACTCAGTTTCATTCTTACCATACTCCTCATCGTCATCTGGTGCATCACAACCCAACTCAATTTCCTCCAACTTAGCCTTCCACTCCTTCGTATACGGATGCAACAACTGCACCGGATGATTCCTCATCAAGAACCCCAAACACTCTGATTTCCTCTCATCACTCATCTTCTCATACGCATTCACCACATCATCCACAAACGCCTTCTGACTCACCTTCACAATCTTACACAACCCTTCATAATACGTACACAACTGCACGCTCCCATCCTCATTCTCCAACTCAAACAAAAAATCCTTTTCTGTTTTCGGATCCAAAAACGGCATTAAGCCCCTAAAAAAATCATCTTGAGGCTCAAACCTACACTGAAAAACTGGCCTCTTAACATAAATAATATCCGGCCTAAACCAAGCAGCACACCGTGTTATCAACTTCCTTGCTTGATTCCCTAACCTCCCCATCAAATTCCACTTATCCAACCGCTGTTTCCCGGCTTCCACCACAACTTCACTCACCAGTGTCCACTGCTCCCATGGCATTTCATTTAACCTCCATTTCGGATGTCTAACAAAAACCCAAAAATGACGAAACCCAGCTTCTTTATTCATTTGTTTCAACCTCTCTCCAAAATCAACAGCCATTTCATGTTGCTCAATTTTATCCCACTCTGCATCATCTTTCACTTGACTATATAATGTCACACACTCATCAGTAATCCCTCCTAGCACTGGTTCACCAACAACCACACCTCGCCATGAATAAGGCCCGTACTCTCCATATCGGTACCAATCATACGGGTGTTTTAAATTTGGGTCATCTTTGTCCATGAACCGAGCCATGTAATCGTACCCGAGACCAATTTGGTTCAATTGGTCCTCTGTCAAGTTATCTGGGTGGTTTTTGTTGGAGTTTTTCAGCCGGAAGTAAGGGGATTCCTCTATATTTACCCTTCTAATGCGTGCCTTCCGCTTCGGTCTGCGGTAACCTCCGGTTCGACCAGGAGATGGAGCGCCCGGTTCCTTCTTGCTCCGGCCGGCGAAGGAGCGGGTGTCTCGGCGGAGAGAGGCATCTTGGCGCCATAATTGGGGGGTTTGGCTGGGAAATGAGAGTGTGGTGCAGAGGAATTGGGGTTTAAGGGTTAGGCTTAGGATTTTGGGGCGGGGAGGAAAAGGTGAGAAATTAGGGTTTAGGGTTTTAGAGAAGGAAAGGTCCTGATGTAGCAACATTTGGAGATTTTCGGATTGAGAGAAGGTGATAGTAAGATCCTGGATAATTATAATTCAATTTATGACGTCGCTCTCTTTATTTCTTATTTCTTTTTCTAATTTCATGGCCAACGTCATCCTTTCTTCGTCAAACTTGCTTAACATAAAATTAATAAATTAATGTAGCGTTTAATATAGTGTTTGATTAGTAATATACTATTTAATTACTCTCTTGGGATAGAAAATATAAAGA
>Ga0325404_1008633_pt1 | contig 10469 bp, 6 predicted proteins | sample PopdelMetagenome_18_FD_205664 | JGI IMG/M metagenome (GOLD analysis project Ga0325404, IMG submission 205664) | Populus deltoides microbial communities from Bellville, Georgia, United States - Xylem-Control-R1 | ecosystem: Host-associated > Plants > Phyllosphere > Stem > Wood/Secondary xylem...
ATTGGCAGGGATGCAATTGAATTGATTCTTAAAATCAAAACTACATTTGAGGACTTAAATGAACAAAGGATAAATTAAGGACTGATTTGGAAATGAACGTGCTGGCGCCATATTTAAATGAAACGGCGCGTTTTGTCCAAAACGACGCCATTTCATGTTAAAAAAAATAGAGTAGAACAATGTTGTTTTGAGCGACACTGTTCCTCTTTCTTCTTTCCTTGGACGTGCAGCAGGGGAAGATAGAAGGTTTTATTCTTTTCTTGTTCTTTCTTCATTTACTCCTTCGTGATGCGTGCTTTGCCAAAACCCTAAGCCCCACACACCCTCATGATGAGAAACCGGGGGAGCCGCGCCCTGCCAGCCACGCCCACTAGCCAACCAACCCAGCACCGTGGCAGGGCAGTAATAGGGACACCCCCGCTCCCATTGCCCTATAAATACCACCCAACGCCAGCACAATAGGAAGAAAAAAAAAGAGAATTGAAAGGGAGAGAGGACGGAGAGAATAGAAAGAGAGGAAACGAAATATAGAGAGAGGAAGGAAAGAACACGGGGAAGCTTGAAACAGGGGAGGGAATTTAAAAAAAAAAGGGAGGACAAAGGGACAAACCACTGGTAAACGAAAAAAGAGAAAGAAAAACGAAACACTAGAGGAGAGGGGAAGAGAAAGAACCTCTCTCTTCGCCGCTTGAAACAACAACACCGCGACTTGGAGTTGCTTTCCGTGAGCCACAACATTGCCACCGGCCTCCACTGCAGCACCGCTAGCGAAGTAGTCAGACCAGCAAGGCACCGCCTCCTCCGCGCCATGAACTCTTCTTCCCCCTCACTTTTTTTCTTTCGTCTCCTGCTTAATGTCCTCATGCATACAGAACAATATTCGTTATGCATGCAGGAGGATGGGAGGGAAAAAATAATTCCCCCCTTCCCGTTTGTTTTTTGCTGGGCCAGGCTAGTTTTGGCCCAGCACTGATATGTTTTTTTAATTTCTGGGCCAAGCTGGTTCTGGCCCAGCCCTGATGTTTTTGTTTTTTGTGGGCTAGGATGGTTCTGGCCCAGCCTTGATGTCTGGGTCGAGTCTGGCCCAGAATAAAAAAGAGAGAACTATTGGGTCGAGATCGACCCAACTCTTTTGGGCTGAGTCCGACCCAGTTAGCTAAGCTGGCTCAACCCACCTAATTATATATATATGTTAAAAATTCTGAAAAATCCTTAAATTTTTTTGTTGATTTTCCTGCATATTTTTTTTTTATCAAAATTGCTTAATACTGATTTGTATTTTTATACCATAAAGATACAAATTCAGTATTAAAATACCTGATTTTCGTCAAAACATTGCAAAAAAATTTATAAAACCAAAAAATATATTTTGGTTTTCATGCATACGGCCAAGTCTCTCAAAAATAATATAATCATTACATCGTATTTTCATACAACAAAACAAAAAAAAAAATCATTTTGTTTTTATACATAAAACACAAAAAAGTTTTAAAAAGATTTTAGCATGCACTTTGGCTTTAATAACAAGTTTGTTAGAGCCATGAGAACTAGGCCAATATTTCAAAAATTTTTAAAAAATATTTTTGTCTTCTTTTAGTATCTGGGATTACGAATTTATACGTCAAACGTATTCCTGATATTAAAAATATAGTTTTGATATAGACGTTAGAACAGCTAGGTTTTTACCCGATAAGACAAGGACCTCCTTACTGAGAAGAACTTTTCTTGAACCATAGACAGACTAAAAATTAAAAATATAATAACACCTTAGCTTTTTATCAGACAATCAAACAATGCACCTTAGGTAAGACGTATTTGGGGTGCTAATACATTTTCTTTACGCAATCAGTCCCCGTACCCGATCTCTGAGACTAGCTAGGGTTCCCAGTGACCAAAATATTAGGTGGCGACTCCTATTTTATTTTCCATCGATAAAAGACAAGAACTTATTGTCTCCCCATATTTGCCAGATAGATAGTTACATTTAGATTGAAGTGGAACATTTCGTCGCGACGCCGCACATGTGCGACAATATTTATGGGGTATAAAATTACATAATAGAATTCAATACACCATCAAATAATAAAGATACAAGGTTTAAAATAAATGCGATGATAAAATTCAGACTTTAAAACGGTTACGATTAAACCCAATGAGGTAGAGACTCTCTTATGAAGAAAGATCTACCTTGAACCTTAGACGAGACCAACAAATAGAAACCCGACCTAGAAAAATAATCAAATAACAATGCAGCTTACCTTAGGTAGGGTGCACTAGGGGTGACTTATCTTCCCCTTGCACAACTAGTCCCTTTGTAACATCTCTTATTCCGGGATAAAACGACAATCTCATATCAATCAAAAAACAGAGTAATTAATTTTTTTTGTGTGTATATATATATATATATATCTTCGTATTAAAATCTACCGGAATTTCGACTGAGTCTCCCCTAAACCGGAAGGTCCCAAGTTATTGACATGGAATCTGTTTACACTTCTAATAGCTCTCATCTCATAACTTAATTCCCGACCCAATCATCATAGGTTTCAATTCCACACTTATACTCACACCTATCAACCACAATATTTAAGATATGCATTATATAACAAAATATCATTATGGATGGATAAAAATAAATAAATATAAATACATAGAAATAAAATATGATTATACGAACTACAGGGTTAAATTCATTCAATCAAGTTTAAAAATTAATTATACAAATTAAGTTATACAAACATTTTTATATTTACAAAATACAAGGGTATACTTCCTAGAACGTAGATTACAAGAAGGGAACATAAGCTTAAATCTATTCATGTCGTGCATGCGATGATCCTGAAACAAAATATATATTATTGAAGGGTGAATATTACAATAAATATAACAACACGAATATCTAACAATTTCAACAGGGTAACATGCATTCATATTTCATTTGCTTCTCCCTTCTAGTTTTTATTAGAATCTCTTCCTAATTCAACTATTAATAATCGTTCCCTCTGCCACTATCAACCTTCATTCCAGACTTTATAAGATCAAACATGATTATTTTTGCTTATCATATTATCGATACCAATTTCACTGGTATCATCATCATCACCCTATATGAGTCAATGCAAGGTAATCCCCTTACCCGGGATCCTAACATACACTAAATGTACAACACATGGTGATCCCCTTACCCGGGATCCTAACATACACTAAATGTATGCTAGTCCATACACGGTGATCCCCTTACCCGGGATCCTAACATACACTAAATGTATGCTAGTTCAATCGTGGCGATCCCCTTACCTTGGATCCTAACATACACTAAATGTATGCTATTTTACGCCTCAAATCACACTTCTCATATTTCTTTTGTCAGTGATAATTTCATCATTTGACAATTCACACAAAAACTTTTCACCTTGAATACACATACGTTCAGTAATTTACATTTCACATTGGTAATATAATTAAATCATTGAATTAACTAGAAAGTATAGGTGCGATTCACCTACCTGCAATAGAAGCTCTACTCGTGCTCCCCTGCTGCTGCTGTTGCACCACGCTTGTGGTCCCTCCTGCAATTCACAGGTTTATCTCATAATTTTTTCTCATTCAAGGATATGTTTTATTATAACCATATCAACAACCAATAAGTATTTCTTTCAGTCATTTCTTAATATTTTATGTTTTTTCTCATTTCACCCATTAATATTGTCATTCTTTGTCGAACCACAGTTATCATTCCCTTTATATATATATATATATTTGAAATGTTTCTGTTTAAATCCCGAACTGTCATTGTCTAGACATTGAACTGTTACTGTCCAACTATTACTGTCTCGTTTTTTAACTGTTATTGTCCAACTGTTACTTTCTAGACAATGAACTGTTACTGTCTCATTTTTGAACTCTTACTGTCTAGACATTGAACTGTTACTGTCCAACTATTACTGTCTAGACATTGAACTGTTACTCTCCGACCTCTCCTCAGATTTTAACTATATCTAGAGTTATAGAACTCCGATTCAAACGATATTAGTCTTGTTGGAAAGTTAAGACATGAGGCTACAAGTTTTCTAAAGAATGAGAACCCAGTTCTGCCTCTAAGACAGTTAAAATTTCTTAACGAACCAGACCTACTACCCTATAGGGTCTGTCATGACCCAGTCTTAGTTGGTGACTCATAGCTGGAGTTCTATAACTCCAAATTGAGCGAGACCAATTTTATTAGTTAGCCAACATCCAAAAATATAATTTCTATGAGGAACCTGATCCTAATTCCTTCATTCTTCTACTCGAAATCTCTCTGAAAGTCAAGAGACGAAGCTGTCCAGATTCGTTAACCTTTCCATTTACACACAACACATGAAGTTCTTTAATCTAGCAACTCATAATTTTTCCTCAATTCAAGTCTAAGAACTCAAATCTATAAATTAACATCTAGACATCAATTCATAATCGACTTGAAATGACTTATAAGAGCAAGTTTAGAATACCTTACCTGGTACGAATCAAGGTTTCGATCCCTCCTTTTATTTCTAATGACAACCGACCCTTCCCTATTCTCTTCTTGTTCAATTTTTCTTGTTAATCCCTGTTGCTAACCAATTTTTGACCCGTGTTTTTGATAAATTTACAGAAAAAACCAAAAAATAGCAAAAAAACAATGAAAACCCAAAAAATGTATTTTTGATATATTTGCTTGTTTTTAGCATTTTCAACGTCATCTCAAAAGAATTTAAATTTTCAAAGGTATTTGGAACGCGTTCAACTTTTAACGCGTAAATTTTATGATCACTGATTTTCCTTGTTGAGTTGACGTTGATATCGCTCGCTTTCAAAAATACAAAAAAAAAATAAGAAAAATCAATTTACAAAAAAAAAAAGGAAAGGAAAAGTTGAGGGACTAGTTTGAAGACCTAGCAAAACTTCTCCTATAAATAAACATGCTACAGTGAAAAAAAAGGGGGGAGAAATTTACACGGGGGGAGAAAAACGGAGAGAATTTGGGGGAAACAAAAGAAAAAAAACCCTAAACCTAAACTGGTTCCTCTCTCGGCGGCTGCCCCCTTCCCTTGGCAAAAACCAAAAGTGGCCGTCCCCTACCTTTGCAAAAAAGAACCAGAAACACAGAGGGGCCGTTCCCTCTTCCTCTGGTTTTCTCCACGGACCAGCCAAAGCCCCCCATCTTACCCCTTCCAGTGAACCCCAAAAGCGGCCGGACCCTTCTCCTCCAAAAAAACCCAACCGGCCCTTCCTCCAGCCGCCAGCTCCCCTGGCCACAACAGCCACGAAATCACAGGAGCTCCCCTCTCTGGTTTTCCCCCATCGTCCCCCACATAACTCCTCCAGCCGCCAGCTCCCCTGGCCACATCTTCCCAAAAAGTCAAAACCCCTTCCCTTCTCTGGTTTATCTCCAACTCGAAAAACCAGCCAAGGCCACCACAAAACAGAACCATTCCCCCATTGTCCTTTCCAACTCCACCCGACAGAGACCGGCCGCCGCTCCTTTCATCTTTGGACCGAACACAGCGGCAGCCTCCGCTGTTCTTCAGCTGCCCACCATTTGGGCAAACCAGCAGTGTCTCCGCAGCAGCGCCGTTCGAAGATCCAGCAGACCCAGCTCACCGAACAGCAGCAGCCTAGCTCTTCTTCATCTTCTGCAACCGACCACAAGCAGCGCCACAAGCGCCTCCGCCTGAACTGGCCGCCCGAAGCCAGCTCAACAACGATACCCCCTTGGTCTTGCCGCCACCTGAGGCGGATGAGAAGAAGAAGCTCTCCCAGCCACCAAATCCATCATCGGCAGAAGGAAAATAAACAGAGAAGGGAGAAGGAGTTGGAACCGGACAGATCTAAAAAAACAAAACCCATTGCTGTTTGTGCGTTTTCTTTCTGTTGCAGGTGACCGATCTCCTCACTGCCGGCAGGGAAAGGAAGAGGGGAGGAGGCTGTTACAGCCCCCTGTTTCCCGGTTGATTTTCGTGGCGGCGCGTGAACCCACGCGCCGCCGCTGTTCATAGTCACAGAAGACGCCCAGAATTCTCCAGCACTCTTCCCGAAGCTATTTTTGTAATTTTTAAATGTTGCTGTATATGTCTGGATACTGTTGTGTTTTGATTTACTTGTTTTTTTTGTGGTTATTTTTGTAAACATGTAATTATGGGTGAGAAAATAGTAAAAAGGGATGTGTGTGTGTTTGTATCTCTTTTTATTTATGTTACTGAACTATAAAAATCAAAAAGACAAAGAATTGAGTGATTAATTTGAATATGATTGAATATCTCAAGGATAAATAAAATCATGTTATATTTCCTATGAAAATGTAAGAACATGTTTCTACATATATTCTGGGATTTAATAACTGATTTATTGAAACCTTAGAATTTGATTAATATTTTAAATTTTTAACTCACATCAAACCGCAAAGCAGCTTACCTCAGGTAGGGTGTGCTATGGGTGCTAATACCTTTCCTAGCCACAACCAGTTCCTTACCCTCGAATCTCCGACAACGACCAGTAAATCCGGGTTTCCTAGTAACCCTCAATGAAATACTAGGTGGCGACTCCTAAAGAACCAATCCAGCAAACTTAACGAAAAATCGCCACATCGCCGAGCGGGGACGTGCGACAATCCCTTTCCCACCAGTGTTTATTCTACCTATAACCCTTAATCTTGGATGAGTTTTTGAAATTTTGGTGTTCCTCTCTTGATTTGTAAAAATGAATATAAAAACTCCATCTTTTCTTTCTTTACATTAGCTGCCGATCTGTTTTTGGTGAGAAGAGGAGTATTTATGCTCTATAATTTTTCTTATTTGCAGTTAGGCCTTATTTTCTTTAAGTGTATTCGTTTTGCCCCCACTTCTTTTTAGTTTAGTTTATTTTCTTTAATTTAATCAAGCTTTGATTTTTTTCTCGGGATTCACACCCTTACCCAGACTCTTGCAAACCATAGGTTCCTAACAACCATAATATAAGGTGGCAACTCCTGAACTTTAATCATAATTTTATGATAAAATCCAAAAACCTTCCAAACAACACACAACTCCTCAGGAGACACAATAAACCTTGTCATAACCAATTTTTGAACAAATAATAAAAAATTAAATATAGTTGCCAATGGGGTTAAAACAACAAAATTTGAAGTTTGAGGATGTAATTTGAGAGTTAATTGATCAATTTTGAAAGGTTAAAGATTTAATTAAGGGCTAAATTGAACAATCCAGGAATTAAGGACTGTTTTGTAAACAGTGTTATAATTTAAGGATTTAATTGAAATTAATCCAAAGGGACAAAATTAAGTGGATTTTTTTTTAAGGTCCAATTGCCGAATTTCCAACAATTCAGGGATCAAAATAAAAATGTCCATTGCTGCTTGAAACGTCGCCGTTGCTGGTGAAATCCATTGCTGTCGAAATGTCGCCGCTGCGGGTAGAACATTCGTGTTCGTCTTCTCCATCCCGATTCAACAGGCTGGAAAATCTGCAACGGATTCAATCTAATCGAGGACCACGTCTCTCGCCCACGATCTCGTTCGTGGAAGATAACAGTCCTGCAAAGGCAGGACTGATGGGAGGCAATCGGCTGGGTTTATAAAAGGGAGAAGAACACCTAAAGAAAAAAAAGGGAGAGAAATAACACAGAGTAAGAAAAGGAGGGAGAAACCCAGAAATAAGGCAATTCACAGCACCCGACAGCAACAAAAAAAAACCCAGAAAAACAGAGCAATTGACCCAAAGAAAAACAGAGCAAAGAAAACAGAACAAAAAAAAGAAAATACAGAGAAGAACAGAAACATCAACTCAGGTTTCGTCCCTGAAACAATTGATCATTGAATCATCGGTTCCCACACCAGCGTTGCAGCTTCCTTCACCATCGCCAGAAACGGAAAGCAGTCGAACCCACGCCGGCGTTGCAGCTTCCTTCACCATCGCCAGAAACGGAGCGCAGTCGAACTTCACCAGCATTGCAGCCTTCAGTATAATCTCCAGAAACAGGTGCGCCCGTTTCCCTTTGTTTTTGTTCCTGTGTTCAAATGGCATTTGAACAGTGCGAAGGTAATTTAATTACCTTCGCACTGTTGATGCACGCGTGAAAGTGCTTCACGCGTGCATCAGCTGTTTGCCCAGCCGGTCACTGGCTTGGGCCAGTGACCGGGCCGAGCCGGCTGGGCCTAGCCTAGCCCCTGTGGGGCTGAGCTGAGCCCAACCACCAATATATATGCTGGGCTGGATTTAGCCCAGCCCAGCCCAAAAATGTAAATTAACAAAAAATAAAAAGATAAAAAAATAAAAAAATAAAAAAGATGTGTATGTACAAATAAAAATAAAAATAAAAATATGAATTTATTGTTTTTATTTATTGACGTCAGAGTTAGAATAAAACTATTGATTCAAATTTATTTCACTGTATTTTATTTAAATTAAAAAAAATATGCATGCAAAAATAAAATAAAATAAAGTAAATTTATTGGTTTATTCACTGACGCTAGAGTCAGGAATAAAGATACTAATGTAAATTTATTTTATTTTATTTTGTTTAGCTACATAAAAAAATAATGCGATTGCGTAAAAAAAATAAATTGGTTTTAATTGTTTATTCCTGACTATGTCATTGTATTTTATTTAAATTACCTAAAAAACATGCATGTAAAAATAAAATAAAGTAAATTTATTGGTTTATTCACTGACGCCAGAGTCAGGAATAAAAATACTAATGTAAATTTATTTTATTTTATTTTGTTTTGTTTCATTTTTTTAGCTACATAAAAATAAAAAATAATGCGATTGTGTAAAAAAAATAAATTGATTTTATTTGTTTATTCCTGACTATGTCATTGTATTTTATTTAAATTACCTAAAAAAAACATGCATGTAAAAATAAAAATAAAATAAAGTAAATTTATTGGTTTATTCATTGACGCCAGAGTCAGGAATAAAAAAAATAATAATTCAAATTTATTCATTTTCATACCTACATAATATTTACCAACGCCAGAGTTGGAAATATCCGTAGTTGAATATTCACTGGCGCCAGAGTTAGGAATATTACACACGAAACAAAAATCATAGTATAAACAAAAAATGTTAGCAATTAATGACTAAGATTAGCAATGCAGCCTGCCTTAGGTAGGACATTTAAGGGGTGATAATATCTTCCCTTTTATGTAACCAGTCTCAGACCATAGAATCTCTGTTGACCAGTTAGGGTTCCTAGTAACCGTAATACTAGGTGGTGACTCCTTAAACAAAGAATATCCCCATTAAAGAATAGGATGCCAGAAATCTGTTCTTTTCCAAAGAACTAAATTTTTAAGGTCGCCGCGATGTCGGGTGTGACAAACCTCGTCGTCGCCCCGACATCACGGCACCCCCTCGACAACCACGACATCACAATATAAATGAAAAGGGATTGTTAAAAAAGCTAGAAAATAGAAAAATTAGAAAAATGAAGAATGACAACATACCTTAGGATGAGAAGAGAAGATGATGCTTGATTTTCAGCTCGGGTTGTGAACAAAAATAAGAAAATGAAGAAGAAGAGAGAAAAAGAGAGAGGATGAAAGAAGAAGAATGAAGAAGATGAAACCTCGTCTGTTGTGTCCGTGGTTTTTTGTATTAGGTTTTACTGAAGCCTGACGGAATATGAAATATTAATATCTTTAAAATTTTCATTGGTGATTCCGTATGTGAAGGCAAAGTAAAATTTTCAATTCACAAAATTTTTTTTCTAAAAGGCCTCCAAATATTACCGACGGCTTTCTATTTTGTCGGTGATTCCGTTGGTAAAAGAGTAAATAGTCAACAGTAAAAAAAAAGCATTAATTACTAGCGCATTAGAATTCTCATTTCGTTGGTGATTCCGTTGGGAAAGTGCACCACGATAAAAAAAAAAGTATTAATTGTCAACGCGCTAGAATTCTCACTCCATTGGTAATTTCTAATTATCACCGCCTTAAGAAGTGAATAATTAGAGTCTAAATCATTCTTGGATATAACTAAACTTTCCAAACTTGATTTTTGATATGTAAAACTTAATTATTGGTTCAACTTCGCTCCCAAACTATATATTTTTTTATTGTTTTAATCTTTATTTTTTATTTTTTGCATTTTTAAAGATTTTTTTCTAACTTAATTTAACACATAAAATCAATAAAAGTGACATAAATAATAAAATGATTAGAATTGATTAAATTTACTGAAAATGCATATTTTTTTAAAAAAAATTCTATTTTTATTTGAAAAGTAAATGGTTAAAAATTGAGTTATGATTTTATTTTTTTGAGGTATATAATGGTGCGCTTACATTACACAAACTTTCGAGTGAGATGGTCTGATATCCATTTCGAATATCACGACAAAATCTGATCAAACTGAAAAGACTAGTGATATTTTGCTTTGAACTTCTCAACTTTGCAACCAACCTGTGAAACGATTTGGATCATGAATACAATCTACAAGGCCATTTTCGCC
>Ga0325404_1008634_pt1 | contig 10469 bp, 11 predicted proteins | sample PopdelMetagenome_18_FD_205664 | JGI IMG/M metagenome (GOLD analysis project Ga0325404, IMG submission 205664) | Populus deltoides microbial communities from Bellville, Georgia, United States - Xylem-Control-R1 | ecosystem: Host-associated > Plants > Phyllosphere > Stem > Wood/Secondary xylem...
ATGCCTCCTTTTATAGGCTAAAATTCAGAACTATTCATTTGGTAATTGATTATTGATGTAGTGGCCAACTATTGATTTAGTGGACTTGGTGGACAGCAGCACTCAAGCACTTTGGCTGGATGAAATTGCATTGATCCATTCAGAATTTGGCAAAGTGTTCTTCATGCAAGTTGGTGGCAATCATCTTATGTTTTCACGCATAAAAATTTCAGAGCATTTGGATCACTAGAGCTCGAGATATGGCTAAAATACTGAGTAGTGCTGTTGGTGGACGTGGTGGATAGACCTCAAGCTCTTGTCTGGACAAACTGTCATTGTTACCATCCGAATTTGAGAAACTCTTCTTCATGAACGTTGTTGGAAATTGTCTTTTCCTTCCACCCACCAAATTTCAAGTCATTTTGCCTTCTAGAACTCCAGATATGGATAAAATTCTAAGCAGTGTTTGGGCTGGATTACAGGACAGATTCTGACTTCTCTTTTGTGGCCAAACTTTGAATTTGAAAATGGCAGATTTGGGTCTTACACTATTCATGAACATTGTAGGCCTATTTCTTAGCTTTCCATCCATATAAATTAAGCTGAAATCCAAGATCTACAGCTCCAGATATGACCCAATAACTGAACAATGTTCTAATTTGAATTGAATCGGTATCTCCTTTCTAATCTTAGTCGTTTCCTTGTCCTTTCACTTTCAATAGTTAATCACATCAATCAATCCTTTGAATTGTGAGATATACCTCCATTTAAAATAAACATTTACCATAAATTAAAGCTATCTTATATTATCATATCTGTTATTATAAAACATGCTCTAGTTAAGGAGTTATTGATACTTCAAGTGCAAAATGATGATATAAAACCTTGATAAAAATGCACTTTTAAGTACTAATCAATCATCATCACCCCGTAGGAGTTGATGCAAGGTTATCCCCTTACTCGAGATCCTAACATACACTAAATGTATGCTAGCCAATACATGGTGATCCCCTTACCCGGGATACACTAAATGTATGCTAGTCCAAACATGGTGATCCCCTTACCCGGGATCCTAACATACACTAAATGTATGCTAGTTCACGCCCCAAATCACACTTCTCATATTTCCTTTGTCAGCGATAATTTCATCACTTGGCAATTCACACAACAACCTTTGATATTGAATACACATACATTTAGAATACTATCCAAAATATCTACATCATTACACAAACTTTCCTCTCACCTAATATCCAACATTCGGTAATTCACATTTCACATCAATAACATATTCAATCATGAAATTTAACTAGAAAGTATGGGTGTGGATCACCTACTTGCAATAGAAGCTCTACTCGTGCTCCCTTGTTGCTGCTGCTGCACCACGCTTGTTGTCCCTTCTGTGAATCACAGGTTTATCTCATAAATTTTCTTCATTCAAGGATATGTTTTATAATAACCATATTAACAACCAATAAGTCTTTCTTTCAATCATTTCTTTATATTTATGTTTTTCTCATTACACCCATTAATTACTTCACCTTAACCCAGTCATTCATCTTGGATGCTTTTAACTGTAACTAATTGCAATTTCTAAACTCGGTCAACCATCTCGGATGCCATTAACCAAAACTAATCACACAAGTCAACCCGTCATCTTTACGGATACCATTAGCCGAAGCCAATGATCATATTCAACTCGGCCATCCATTTAGGATGCCATTTACCAAAACTAATCATTCACCACAACCCGGTCAACCATCTTGGATGCCATTAGCCAAAACTAATCAGCAATCACAACCTGATCATCCTTCTTGCTAATTAACAATCACAGCCCAATCATCTGTCTTAGATGCCATTAGCCGAAGCCAATCAACAATCACAACCCGTTCATCCTTCTTGGATGCCATTAGCCAAAGCTCATCAATCATTTGTTTCGGTCATCCATGCAGATGCCATTAGCCTAAGCTAATCAATTGTTCATCAACATTTACTCTTTTGACAACTTGGTATTTAAACTAACACAATACAATAACATTCATGATAGAGCATTTCATAATTTAACATTATGAAAGAGGAAGGTGAAAGTCACCTACCTATTCCTTTAATGGGGTGTCCTTGCCTGGTCAATGATCTAATTCTGGTCGCACAACCTAACACATCAATGATCACAATAAGCACATTTGTATTTGTTAATCACATAACTGGTCACCATATGTTTTCCTAAAAATACACATGTTCCCATTCAAGTGTTCCATATATTACACAATCATACAATGTTATAAGCATTTACATCATTTCTGACATGGGAGTCTGCCACAGAAAATCGGCAACGAAATTGCTTCCCTGATGGTGTAGAATTCAGCAGCGAAATTCATTCACTATGACATGCAATTCGTCAGCAAAACTGACGACCCAGACTTGTCAATGAAATTGATTTATTGAAACACTGATTCATCAATGAATTGATTCATTGCAACACAAACTCATCAGCGAACTGATTCGCTGAAGCATAGACTTTTCAATAAACTGATTCGCTGCAACGCAAACTTGTCAGCGAACTGATTCGCTGAAGTACTGACTCATCAGCAAACTGATTCACTACACCACTCACTCATCAGCGAACTAATTCACTGAAGCATAGACTCGTCAGTGAACTGATTCGCTGAAACACAAAATTGTTAGCGAACTGATTTGCTGGGACACCACAATTCGGCAGCGGAAACTGTTCCACTATTGTTACTACTATTTGGTAACGCAACTGATTCGCTGTAGACAACACAATTCGGCAGCAAAAACTATTTCTCCGCAGACAATACAATTCAGTAGCAAAAACTCATTCGCTGCAGACAACACAATTTGGTGGCGAACACTGATTCGCTGCTGACAACACACATTCGACAGCGAACTAGTTCGCTGCATGCAACACAATTTCAGCAATGAACACTGATTTGTTGAAGACAAAACACATTCGGCAGTGAACACTTGTTCGCTGCAAACAACACAATTTCGGCACCAAACGCTGCTTCGCTGCAAACAACACAATTTCAGCAGCAAACACTAGTTCATTGCAGACAACACATATTCGGCAGCGAACGCTGCTTTACTGTGGATAACATAATTTTGGCAGTGAACACTCGTTCGCTGCAGATAACACACTATTGACAGTAAACGCTGATTCGCTGCAAGCAACACAATTTCAACATGAACACATACATTTCAGTTCCAACATTACATTTGTTCATAGAACCCAGGAGAATTACACAATTTTAAGCATGAGCACATGCATTTCAGTTCCAACATTACATTTGTTCATAGAACCCAGAAGAATTACACAATTTCAAGCATGAACACATGCATTTCAGTTTGAGCATTACATTTGTTCATAGAACCCAACAGAATCACACAATTTCAAGCATGAACACATGCATTTCAATTCCAGCATTACATTTGGTCATAGAACCCTGCAGAATCATATAATTTCAAGCATGAACACATGCATTTCAGTTCTGGAATTACATTTGTTCATGAACCCTACAGAATCATACAATTTCAGTAATTACTCATTTTCTTACGCAATCTACCCATTTATTCATTTGGTCGGCACTCCCCTAGGTTCATACTTCAAAATCATTCATGTTTTTATTTGAAAAGTGGTTTGTAAATGAGTCTTTTCTTCTTAATATTCTGTCTAGGTCGCTTTTGTTTCCCCTTGGTCACAAGTTTTTGAGCTAAGTTGTAAGAACACTTCTTTCCCAAATATAGGTTTCTCCCCTTTTCCTAGTCCAAACCGTGAGGTATTCATCAAGAGATGAAGTTAAACTTACCTCATGTTTTTTAACAAGCTCCTAGTGTATATTTCAGTGGCATCTTCTTCCTCTTCTGGTCTATTTTCTTCTTTCTTTTTTTTGTTGTTCTGACAGCCAGTTACAACTCCTCTCCTTCCCTGATTTCAGCTATTAACCTCACTCTCTAGCTCTTCTTTTACTCACACAATCAATAAAGGGGACATATAGCTAGTTTGGGTCTGATTTTCTGTGAAGGAGAGGCAGAGGAGCAAGAGTATGTAGCTGGATACATGCAGCTACTACAACTGGTCTTTGGGAAGACAAAGAGCCACCCTTTCTCTCTCATTGTATTTATAGCCCCTATAAGTGTGCTGGGGTGTTTGGGCACTGGACAAGCTGTCTTTATCCCCCTTTTGGGTTATCTTAGACGGTTTCTATTCCAATTCTCCCCTAGGATAGGCCGATCCAACACTAATTTCTATTGGGTTTTGCAGTGTCGCTGCCAATTTAGAAATCAGCAGCAAAAACTGTGCCATTACAGATGCAGAAATCGACAGCCAAAAACTGTATTTTTGCTGATCCAGAAATCAGCAGCCAAAAACTATGATGTTGTCGATTCAGAAATCGACAGCCAAACTGTGTAGCTGTCAATTCATAAATGGATGGCAAAACTGCATCACTGTTGATTCAGAAATCGATAGCTAAATTGTGTCCCTACCGTTTCAGAAATCAGCACCGAAGAACTGTGCCGCTGCCGATTCAAAAATCGATGGCTAAAAACTATAACACTGCCGATTCAAAAATCAGCGGTAAAACTGCACCGTTTTCGATTCAGAAATCAGCAATGAAGAACTGTGCCGCTGCCGATTCAAAAACCGACAGCCAAAAATTACGTTGCTACCGATTAAGAAATGGACAGCCAAAAATTGTGATGTTGCCGATTCAAAAATCGACAGCTAAATTGTGTCGGTGCCAATTTAGAAATCGGCAATGAATAACTGTGCCACTACCGATTCAGAAATTGATAGTCCAAAACTATGACGCTGCCGATTCAAAAATCGGTAGCGATGGAGTCATTTTCGGCTTTAATTTACTCTTTTTTTTGTGTTTACATAGAGACACTAGCCTTTGTTTTTTTCTCCATTCCTTGTTTTTCTTCCTTTCCCTAGTTCTCTCTCTCTTTCTTGTCTATTCGTTCCCTCTTCTCTCACAATCCTTCTCTCTCTAAAAGGTCGTCCTCTGTTTTTTCTTTTCTTTCTCTTTCCCCTCTATTCGTCTCTATTTCTTTTTTTTTCTATAATCTTCTTCCCCTGTTCTCTGGTTTCAAAAACAGTCTCCCCGTTTTCCTTCTCTTTATCCTCTACGTTCTTCCCAACTATTAAAAATACCCCTCGGTTCCCTCTATTTTTCTTCTCAAAATATCCCTCTATTTTGTTTTCCTTTTTCTTCCCGCCTTATTTTTGGTTCTCCCCCTATATTTATGGAAGCAAGGGGAGAGGGCCACCTTACCTTGTCTAAGCGCAGGGTAGTGTGGCGGGTGGTGGCTTCTGCATAGCCGCCCCAGGGCATAGTTCCCTTCTCTTTTCTTTATCATGTTGGCAGGGTATGGTGGGTATGGGTGGTGTCAGTGAGGGGTTAAGTTGGGGGAGAGAGTGAGCGGGAAAAGAAGATTTTAAAATTATCCTTCTTCCTTGCCTCTGCACACGTAGGGGAAGACGGAGAATAGTGTTGTTCAAAACAACACTGTTTCATTTTTATTTTGAAAGAAAAGGAAATGAATTTGGGAATAACCTAAAAATTGGTTATGACAGGCCTATTGTAAAACTTCCCTTTTCAGTGTTTGATCACATGGTAAGTAAAATCGTCTTTCAAGGACTACCATTCCATCTTTCCGGATTTGGAACGACATCTCGATTCTTGACCTCACCTTTTTCTCTTATCTTACAAACTTCCAGATCTTCTTGCTTAGCTTCTAGTACTCTATCCCGGAGTACCCCTTAACTGAGTCACTAATGACTCATCTGGTCTTACCTCTACTTAGGCATCAATCTTTCTTAATTCTAGTAATTCTTTTTCATCCTAATCCTCCCATTGAGTAGCCACTGTCTTGAGTTTACGACTAAGAGCATCTGCAACTACATTTGCTCTCCCCGGATGGTAATCAATTACACAATCATAATCCTTTATCAATTCCACCTAGCATCTTTGTTGCTTATTTAATTCCTTCTGCATCATCAAATACCTCAAACTCTTATGATCTGTGAATATCTGAAGCCAAGACCTATATAAATAGTACCTCCATACTTTTAAGGAAAACACTACAACAACTAATTCTAAATCATGCATTGGGTAATTGATCTCGTGAGCCTTTAACTGTTTTGAGGCATACGCAATCACTTTATTGTGTTGCATCAATACACACCTTAGTCCCTTCTTTAATGCATCACTATAGACCACCAATAGTGAGTCTCTTTTTCAATTCCTAGAAGCTTTCTTCGTATTCTTTAGTCCACTCCCACTTTGTCTCTTTCCGAGTCAACCAAGTCATGGGAATAGCTATAATAGAAAATCCCTTGATAAATCTTCGATAGTACCCTGCTAACCCAAGGAAATTACAAATTTCAGTAATATTGGTAGGTCTTTCCCATTGCAATATTGCTTCAACCTTCCTAGGATCCACCGATAATCCTTCAGCCGATATAATGTGCCCTAAGAAAATCACTTCCTTCAGCCAGAACTCGCAGTTGCTAAGTTTAGCATACAATTGATGCTCTCTTAAGGTCATTAATACTTTCCTCAAATGTTGTTCATGCTCCAAGTATGATTTTGAATATACTAGGATGTCGTCTATGGATACCACCACAAACTTGTCTAAGTATGATCAAAAGAACTCGTTTCATCAAATCCATAAACATTGTCGATGCATTTGTTAGCCCAAATGCATTACTAAGAACTCATAATGCCCATACCAAGTTCTGAATGCGGTTTTTGGTACATCTAGTTCATTAATCCTTAATTAATAGTATCATGACCTCAGATCTATCTTTGTAAACACTCTGGCCCATTTTAGTTGATCAAACAAATCATCTATCCGCGGAAGTGGATATTTGTTCTTTATTATTACCCTGTTCAACTGCCTGTAATCTATACAAAGTCTAAGGGTCTCGTCTTTTTTCTTCACAAACAGCACAGGAGCTCTCCATGGTGAATTACTCGGACATATGAACCCTTTATTTAGCAATTCTTGTAGTTGAATCTTCAGTTCTGCCACCTTGGCTGGCGTCATCCTATACGGTGATTGGGCTATCGAAGACGTACCAATCAATACATCAATATTAACCTCTACTTCTCTCTCTGGGGGTACTCCATGCAGTTCATCCGGAAATACATCAGGAAATTCCCTCACTATTGGAGCATTTGACACTTGAATATCTTCCATTTTGGTCTCTAAGACAGAGACAAGGTAAGCCTCACATCCTTTTTTTTATCATTTTCCTAGTGGCCATAACTAAGATAATACAGTTTGAGATGACATTTCTCCCCCCCTAAACATTATTTTTTTTACCATCAGGCCTTTGGAGAGTTGCTATTTTTGTGAAACAGACCATTTAAGCCTTATTCGTACTTAGCCAGTCCATTCCCAAGATGACATTAAAATCATGTAATTCTAGTGGTAATACATCTACTTTTAACTCACAACCACTTATATTAATCTGGACCTTCTTATACATGTGATCAATATTCACAGTTTCACTTAATGGAGTGCTTATAATAAACCCATTTTTTATTCTGCAAGGATTTTTCCCTAATCCCTCCCCACAAGTTTATTTGTAACAAATGAATATGTGGCACCTAGATTCCAAGTTAGAACTACTTACCTTGTTCACATGCTTGGTGTAGGCGTCGACTCTTGTACCAAATTTTTTTGACTTTTCCGCCATATTGGTGATCAAATAGGAAGCATCTTCTAAAGTTTTAGCAACCAACACACCACCACTTGCTACATTAATTATACTCTCTTGCGACATCAATCCTTCGTATAAGTATTAAATAAGCAATTGATTGGGTATCTAATGTGAACATTGATTGCACAGTTTCTCAAATCGGTCGTAGTATTTGGAAAGAGTTTCGCCATGTAATTGCCGAATACCACATATTTCCTTCCTTGTGTTTACGGCTTGGGAAGCAGGAAAGTACTTTTCAAGGAACTTCCTTTTCAAGTCATTCCATGTGCGGATAGATTCGAAGGTCATGGAAAATAACCACTCTTCCACCGTCTTCCACCGCCCCTTTCAAAGTGAAAGGAAAGGCTTTCAATTTCATTTATTCCTCCTCCACTCCTTGTGGCTTCATTCCATTACACGCCATATGGAATTTCTTTAAGTGCAAGTGGGGATCTTCTCCTGCGAGGCCATTAAAAGAAGGTAATAGGTGAATAAAACAAGATTTAAGTTCAAAATTAACATTATTGACATGATTACACAAGGTTTGGTTATCAAGATTAGGAGCGACAAGCTCTTGAAGACTTTATTGGTTTTGAACAACCATCTCGAATGGACTTCCGATTGATGAAGTTGATGACGGCGATGGTGAAACATTTGGATTGGTATAGATTCCATCCGATGAGGATTATTCTCCTTCTTCGGTGAAACGTTTGGATTGGTATAGATTCCATCCGATGAGGATTATTCTCCTTCTTCAAACATGGGTTGACAAAGAGGATTGAAAGAACAAGTTTTCTCCTCTAATTCACGTGTTTAATATGGATCGAAGAGGGATGATCAAATGGGTGATTGATCAAGATGAATGGAAAGACGCGAGAAGAACTTTTCGATCTCTTATTGCTCAAGAGATTCAAACATATACCTACAAAACAAACTAAAAACAAAAACAAAGACAAAAGCAAAAAAATCTACAATAGAGTTAGTTTTGATTAATTCAAAAGTTCGATTGGTTTTAATCAATTAAAGTTTTAGTTCTCTGGCAACAACACCAAGTTTTGATGAGGTGTCGTTAGGCCTATCAAATTAATTCCCCCAAAACACTAATTAGGTAGTATAGGGAAGTAGGGTTTCAATCTCAAGAGGAACTAGTGAAAGATATGATTAAACCCAAACCAAACAATAGAACTAATTAAACTAAACAAAAGACAAAACAAAATCTAAACAAAACAAACTAAGACTCTTATCTAAACTAGACACACAAAACAAACAGAAAGACTTAAAATAAAAAGACACAAAAACAAAGGATTGGGGGGTGGTTTATATTCGACAATTAAGACAAAGAAAATAACTAAAATTAAAATTAAAACTAAGCTATAATATTTGGCAAAATTAGTAAGAAATAAATAAATAAAAAGCAATTCCCAATTGTAAAGCAATATTTCCTTCCTAATAATGGTTGCATGAGAAGCTAGAAAATACTTCTCAAGAAATATTCTTTTTTATTCATTCCAGTTCCTAATTGAACCAAAAGGCATGGAAAACAACCAGTCTTCAATCACCTCTTTTAAAGTAAAAGGAAAGGCTTTCAACTTAACATAGTCTTCCTCAGCTCCTTGTGGTTTCATTCCTATGCAAACCATATGTGATTTTTGAGATGAGAATGAAGATCTTCTCCTGCAAGGCCATTAAAAGTTGGGAGTAAACGGATGAAACCTGATTTAAGTTCAAAATTAATATCGTTAACATTTATGCATAAAGGTTAGTTTTCAAGAGTAGGAGCGGTTAGCTCCTTAAGAGTTGTTTGCGGTTCAAGAGCCATCTCAAAAGGATTTTGGATTAATGAGGTTGATGACGATGAAGAAGAAGTGTTTAGGTTAGTGTAGATTTTGTCCGGCGAAGACTGTTCTCCTTACTCGAACATGGGTTGAAAAAGTGGATTAAAGGAGTAAGTTTTCTCCTCCAATTCACGCGTGTGGAAAGGATCAAAGATGGGTGATCAAACCGGTGTTTGGTCTAGACAAGCAGAAAGGCATGAATAAAATTCTTCAATCTCCTCTTGCATTGATTGAAGAAGATGAAAACACATAAACAAGATCAAATTCATGAATTTAATCAAGCTTAGATGTTTCGGCAATAAGCATAAATCACAAACACAAAATCATCACACATACATGCATAAATTGATTAAGAGGAAGGTTACTTACCTTCACAATTGAAAAGAAAAATTACTCCCTTCTATTCCTATTGAGTTCGGCAACTACAAGAAAATAAAATCCTAATTCTAATTGTTTTAAAGTAAAGAAAAGATGAAAAGAAGGAAAAACAGATCACACCCTAAACAAGAGAAAGAAGGCTGCGGAAACCTCGTCTCAAAACAAACTATAATTATCCTATTTATACTAGCTAGGAGGCGGCACTAAAGGAGTAAAATCCTTCTAGAAATCGAATACATAATAAAGGAAAAAATTATATAGGAAAAGGACTATAAATGACCAGATATAAAGAGAAAGAATCCTTGACGAATAAGGAAAGGTAAGGGTTGGTTATGAGCAAGGTTGTTAAAATCACGATTTTAACACGGCACGGAAAGCTGCACACAAACTCGGATCGTAAAAACGGATCGTAAAATCATAAAATCGTAAGGAATTTTAAAATACATTAAAAAAAATTCATGCTTCAAATAAAAATTTATACATAGTTCAAGCACCTTAAAAAACATGTTTCAAATAAAAATTCATACATATTTCAAGCCTTCAAA
>Ga0325404_1008635_pt1 | contig 10468 bp, 6 predicted proteins | sample PopdelMetagenome_18_FD_205664 | JGI IMG/M metagenome (GOLD analysis project Ga0325404, IMG submission 205664) | Populus deltoides microbial communities from Bellville, Georgia, United States - Xylem-Control-R1 | ecosystem: Host-associated > Plants > Phyllosphere > Stem > Wood/Secondary xylem...
TAAATATGATTGCTCGAAAGCCAGCGACTCCGAATGGATTTGCCATTCTAATTTACGAATTTAATCCCCTTGATGCTCAGCCTCTACCATAGCCACCTCCTGGCCCTCTCTGGAAAGATACAAACTCACAAAGAAAACAAAAACAAAACAAAAAAACATTGAGAGACAAATTTGTTCTAGAGTTGGTTGTTTAGGGTTCTTTCTCTTGGTTTGATCGGTGCTTGTCCTTAATTTATCTTGTTTCTTCGGATTGTAGAATCTATCAAAATATTCATGCTTAATCAATGTTTTCTCTTCTAATTGATTTTTAATAATAATAATAATAATAATAATTGTGTCTTGTTTTGGCACACGGGAAGACAATAAAATCCTAGCAACTTGGTACGTAGGGATTAGCAGTCGCAGTCGCACTCACAAGCATTAGGAACTCGTTTTGATGAGAGATTGTTTATTGACATGGGGACAAAATTAAAATAAGAAGGGAATATATATATGTGGGCTTGGAACTTATTCAGACTAAAACAATAAATAAATGCATTAATTAATAGTTGCCTAGGATTCGTTAAGAGATAGATCATGACATGCCTGCAATTTTGACAGATAAATTACTCTAGCTCATGATGCTCTTAGCAGGAATGTGTCAAGGCAATGTTTGAAACTTTTTTTTCCTGACAAGATCTGCATTATAATAGTATAATGATTGCTCCATGGCCATTGATAATTAAGCTTCTTGCATGAAAGTCAAACCAGCATGAAAGAGGCTAAAGAACAGTATAAATTATTGGGAATTTGCTAGCCCTTTTGCCCTTTTCTTACTTTTCCTCAGGTGAAATCATTAGGTTTGATTCATCATCCATAAATCTTCTGTTATGATGATAATCCCAACAAATTATAGTTCAATTGGTATTAATCATGCATTCACAGAATTTCTTGTTCATATTAAAAAATTCATTATACACAGGATAATTCATTGTGATATCTATAAGATTTTCGACAGCACGGTGATGTTCAGCATTTCTCACCAATTTTATATATCACCGCCCTTGCTCGTGAACTGATGCTGCAAGATCACAGAGTTTAAATCTGCAGATAGTTTATTGTTAGGGGAAGAAATTGTGCTTTCAGAGAATTGCTGTGAAGGGATGCAAACCATGATCACCGATCATCATCAACATTATTTAATTGCAACCATTAATTCACCATGTTATATATATAATTTATTTTTTTACTGATTCTTCCTCCAAATTACCACCTTTTCTCATCTCTAATTCTGAAGTTAAGAAGAATAATCATGTTTAAATTGCAGGTTTGAAATCGACAGCCTGCAAAGCACTGGTTAAATTCACCACGTCAAGATCAATAACACGGGCATGTATAATTGTTGATGATGTTAAATTCTCGTGAGTTATAATTGATTACCTTCTTGAAATGAAAGCATGGCCAGCCATGAATAAAAAGCACAAGGGTTTGAAGAAAGTGAGAAGAACTAGCTAGCCAGCCAGCAACCTAAATTTGACTTACCAGATTTTTTATTTTTTTTAATTTCAAATCATTAGATATAAAGAATCAAGCTTTTTTGTTTTCTTTCTTCTTTAATTATTGGTAATTCCGTGTTGCTGTTAGCACGTCACCATCTTCCTTAATTTCCCATGCCTTTCCGGATTAAATCCCATGCTATCATTAATTCATATATGGTTTCTTGTGTTCAAATAGAAAATTAATTTCGTCTTTTAAATTAATAAATCATATTTAGAATGTGAATTTTAATAAGTGTTATGATTTTTTGTATATATAAAAAAATTATAAGGTGAACTTAATCCTCCACCATCTAATTAAGATTATAGTCGACCAATCAATAAAACTTTATTAAATTAATAAATTATATTTAGAATGTGAATTTTATCAAATTTAATAATATAATCTTAATTAAAAAAATAAAATATAATGAATCAATCACAAAATTAATGACTTGGATAAATTTGATGACATGTAAAACATTTATTGGTTTGATCTATAGTCCTAGAGGGTGAACTAGATTCATTTAATAATTTTTCTATTTTATAAAAATAACAGCTTCAATTATTATTTTTAGAATCAAACTTTTTTTTGCCTTTTTTTCTCAAAATAATTTTTTTCCCAATCCATTACCTTCTTTTTTTTCCTATAAGATTTTTATTTTTTATTTTCACATATCATTTTAATATCATCATACATTAATGGACGGGAGCCAGTTTATTACCCCAACCCAATACATGGGAATTATTTTCATTCAAATAATATATATGTTTTATTTATTTTTATCCTTTTTTAATAAAAAAATAAATAAATTTGTGAGTCTATGGCCATCGAAGTCCGAGTTTTTCAAATTAAATTTGTCAAGAATCACCATTTGTACGTATTTTAAGCTCTCTTTAGTTATAGCTAGGGCATGTAGTGTTTAGACTTTAGACCAAGAGCACATGGAGATGAAGTCTTTGTTCAACTTTAAAATAATAGAAAAAAAAATCTGCTTGACAAATAAACAATAACAGCAAGAGTTAATAATGTAATTAGTTAATGATTTTGTGTCTTAATTTAATTTCCAAGTATGTTTTAAAAGGAATGGATTGAATCTGTCAGATTCTGACTCCATATGTTTCCTTCCTTACCATACACAAATCCAAAGACCATTGGAGATGTTTCTATGAGTTCTGGTAGCATGAGACTAGTTCCAACCAGAGGCCTAGTTGTCTGCAGGTTCTGGTGGTGCTGGCCCATCCCTTCACGTATTTTCTTATGATCTCTTCTCTGTTACTCCTCTCAACTCACCTTCTCTGTGGCTTCCCTTAAGCAACCCGCCACCATACCCACCATTGCCATCCCCCCTAGAACTATCCATCCACCGACAACTAGTCCTTAAGAACACCATCACTGATCTCTCTTTCACCATATAGTTCTCGCTCGCTCCTTCTCTAGTGTTCTTCTCTTGCTTGTGTCACCATCATGGGCTGCTTTCTCAGACTCAAATTCGGACACAAAAGAGACACCAAGAAAATCGATGCTGCTGCTGCTGCTTCAAATGGTACTGGTGATCTTGACCCGACAGAGGAAAAAGATTTTGATGGTACTAATGGCTGTGCAAGGAAATACAGTTGGAGTGAGATAGAGAGGCTGTCAATGAATTTCTCTCAGATTGTTGGATCAGGAGGGTTTAGCACAGTATATTTGGCGCACTTGCCTGGTTGCAGTATTGGGGCAATCAAGATTCACTGCCAAAGTGACTATCTTAATAGAGTCTTCAAGCAAGAACTAGACATCCTACTCCAACTTCAACATGACAACATTGTCAAGCTTCTAGGATACTGTGACAATCAAGGTTTGTATCTGGTTTTACTTAAGAAAATTGTTAGTGACATTACTTGTTTGTCGTTAAATCTAAGTTCTTGTGCTAAAAATCTATCTTTATTGTGTTTAATTCTCAGACGAAGGTGCTTTGGTATTTGAGTACGTTTCCAATGGAACTTTGCAAGACAAACTCCATGGTGCAGGGAGAGAAATTAGGGAGTCATCAAGAAGTACAGTACTTTCATGGAGAAAGAGAATGGCAATAGCTTACCAACTTGCTCAAGCTCTTGACTATTTACATGAAAAATGTCCTCTCCAAATTGTACATGGCGACATCAAACCTTCAAATATTTTACTCGATGAGCAACTCAATTGCAAGCTATGTGATTTTGGGTTCGCGAAGATGGGATTTTCTTCTACAGTAATGAGTTCCAATAATAGGAAGCAAGTGATGATGGGTTCTCCGGGTTATACTGATCCACACTACCTTAGAACAGGAATAGCATCAAAGAAGAATGATGTGTACAGCTATGGAGTCATCATTTTGGAACTTGTGACAGGAATGGAGGCATTTTGCGAGGAAAGAGGCCAGGGCCAGCTATTGACATCAATGATTGGACCCATTTTGAAGAGCATAATTGCTAGTGGTGATGAGTGCAACCCGACGAAGGTGGCAGAAATGGTGGATCCAAAATTGGGAGGAGACTTCGAAGTCAAGGAAGTCATGGCTATGATTTCCCTTGCAGCTCTTTGCCTTAGACAGTCTCCAAGTCTTAGGCCTTCTGCTGCACAAATCCTGCATACCATCAAGGAGAATGTAGCTTCCATTTCCCTCCTCTGCACACAGCAAAAGGATTTGCCAAATAAATGCTAGTAGAAACATTCTGTCAGCAATTACAGGGATGATGTTGATGGTGTCAAATTGTAAATGAATTAATGCACGTACAAGTTTTTTTTTTATATATATAATCATGTCATTTATTTGTAACATGCATACAAGTCATTTGTTGAAAAGGATTGTTGGCTAAGGACTTGTTCAGATGGCCATGAAAGTGAGACCTTGGTTCAAGAAGAGTAAAAAATAAAGGTGTTTTCTTCATTTTATTACTATCATTTAAAACCTATTAATGAAAATAATTTATTTTATAGGAAAATATGCATTCAAATAATTAATGAAAAATAACAATATTGATTTTTTCTTAAGATTTTTAATATATTGCAACCTTGCATAGTATTTTGTTTTCTTTTATTATATTTAATAAATTTAATTTTATGTGTATTTCAATTTCTATTACAGATTTATTTTGATTAATAAATTCACTAAACACAACCGGTTAAATTATTCGTGTTGTAATATTAAATAATTTGATCTATATTTATCTCTTAGTTTTTTGATCAGTTTCATTTTTGTTTATTGTTGTTTATTTCTTTTTTTCATTTCTTTACACGATGATTATTGATTTGTTTAGTTAGATACATTTATAAGTTTTTTGATTTACATATGGGATTTTTTTATGTAAAAAACATGTTGAAAATTTTTACATGTTCAATTTTTTTTATTATGTTTTGATGTTTTATATTTGATCCTATTCTTATGATTTCTAATTTTTTTCCCTTGATCCACCTCTTATGCTCGATTCATGATTTTTTGTTTTTATTTGCTTTTCAAGTTAGTGTCTTGATAACACATGCAACCTTATTTAATTATCAAAATCTTAGATTTTTTTTACTCATTTTAAAATATTAATATCATAATAAATATTTTTTTACATTAATAAAAAAATTGACCCGTCCCGCAGCGGTTATAACTAAAAATGCCCAAGTACATTAATAACTCTTTTTCAATATAACATGCTCGGAATTGCATTTTATATAATTATAAAATGTTATAAAATTATTTATAAATCTCATTTTTTTTTTAAGAAAATGAATTATCAACTCCTATAAACTGAATAATTCACTATCATCCACCAATTGCTGCAACCCAAATTTTTTTTTCTAATTCAATTTTAATTATCCTAAAAAATTATATTTAAGAATTTAGCTATATATTTTCCTATCCCAAAGTAGAGGATCTATGGCCCATTTTTGCATTCATTATAAAAGGCAAACAATATCCACAAAAGTTAGTCAATTTGAACCCAAAATCAGCATTAGAAATTTAGAACTGGACTAGCCCAAAATTAAATTGGATGGCCTTAAAAAAAAAAAAAAAAAGTTCTTTAGCCACAAGTACTATTTACCAAGTGCCAGTGGTAGATAGTGAGAAGATAGACAAGACAGTGAGAGTTAGAAAGTGATAATGTCTTGCTCCTTTTTGCTGATTCCTACGAGGTTCCCGACATTGAGTAGTTACAACAAAGACATAATCTCATCAACTTTGCCGGGGTTCTCTACTTTTTCTTGTTTAAGGAATGGGAGAAGATCCAATTCCAGTGCTACTTGTATTTCGAAAAGAAGACGTCTTGGCTGCAAATGTCAGTTGGCAGATCTTGCACCTGTAACGTCTGCTGCCTATGGTGTCATTCTTCTTGGCGGTGGCCTCTTTGCCTGTAAAAATTGAATCTTTTCCTTTTCTTTTTTTTGCCTCTGTTGCCTTATCTTTGTTTTTGCTTATAAAGATTGCATTTTTGTGAATGAAGTTGGTAAATCAGGAAGCAAGGGATCACTTTTTGGAGGGTTGACAGGGGCTGCTCTTATGGGAACGGTAACTTTTGCTTAAGTTTTTGTCATTGCTCTCTATTTAGTTAAAATTTGGTACGAACTTTTTGATGCATTACGAGTCCTAGCCTTGAGTCCTTGACTACTAGAACGATGCCTCATTGTTAGGCTTTCCATATTTGTGTTCATGTTCTGAACTTCAAAAGAGTGTTTGCAGTGTTTTAAGATTCTTTATGATAGTTAGTTCATTTGAAAGCACAGAGATAAAGGTGGGGTTTGATCTCTCTCTTGTTTCTGATGATGGGCAGAGCACATTGTTAACTCTGGACTCATGACACCCTCAATCTTTAATGAGTGGAATAGTTGTCCTAGACCCCCTGTAAAAGCGATTCATGGTCTCCATTTGACTGCACTGCCAAAACTGACCACCCAAATTATTAATTAGGTGCTATACATGGTGAAAGAAGATGTGGGATGAAGGAGTGAAGGAAAGAAGAAGAATGGATGCTTCTTTAAAAATCTACTTGTCTTACTAATGGCGTCAAATTGATTTCACTGATAATAAATAATAAGCCACCCCAATGAGCACTCTAAAGCATACCACCATTCCAAATAGTGAACCAACCGAGCATACCCTCAATGCAATACATACTATGCTAAGTGGTGTACTGTCCCCCATGATCATACAGCAACCCTAAGATGTACCAAGTTCTAGGAAACTATGGGCTGGAACTCACTGCCAAATCTGAGAACTTAGTTGAAACAGAACGAGTAGTATGTGGAATTGTCGAATCTCAAATCAACTTGAGATAGGAATTTACTGCAATGGCCCTTGGGGGATGTTATTAAAGATGAATGGAAAAGTATTAGGTTGGTTTGGACTTGCTAATCCAAGCCCTTCCATCCCAAACAGGACAAGCTAGCAGAGCAAGGCATTCAAGTTGATGTGCAGTCTAGGTGATCAGTGTAAGGAGATGGAACCCCAATTCTATGCCCACTCTTGATATGATTATGTATACTACCTAAACTTGGATAGAAACAGGATAGTTCATTAGGGAAAGTGTCAGTCATTGGATGATTTCTAATGCTCAGTTTAAGAATGGAACATTGACTGCTTGAGCTAGGAGTACTTCAAGCACAAGAGCTTTTCTCAATAAATTCCATATCTAGATTGAATTCAGCTTTTGGGTCTGCTGGAGATTCAAATGAGTTCGTAAGCATACCTGGTCTCTTTTTGAGTGCGTATATTGTCGCTGTTGCAGCTTTGCTTAAAGATGGTGTGTGGAGATGGGTTTGATTTCTGCAGAAGATTTGGTGCAAAATTAGAATGGCCACTCTTATAAATTATATCGTAGAGCAAACTTACCTGGGCTCTTTTTTAGTGGTTATGCTGTTGCTGTTACAGCTTTGCTCAGACTGTTGCTTAAAGGGATTGTGAGGATTGCTTGTTAGTTTCCTTTGTCTTCTTAAATCCTTACTTTACTATACTAAGGTTTTTTGCATCAGTTGTATTTAGCTTATTATCGCTGTTACCCTTATGCTTAATGCTTGTTCTGTACAAGTGTTAGCCACCTGTTCCTTTTTGTTCAATGAATTTATTTGTCTATCCAAAGAAAAGAAAAAACAAAAGAAAGAATCTGCAATGTTAGACCTGGAACGAACCATACAAAATCAACATTTTCAATACCATTAAACTCTATTATGATTAACCGTACTAGACTGTTCAAAATGCATTATGACAAGGCTGAAGGTTGTTCAAACATGCTGCCCACTTATTGTGAATTAGCAGTACTAGATTGTTTTTCAGAAATGTTGGGAATGTGTGCACGTAAACAATCACACATGAACTTGTGTAAATGCAAGTTGGAGGTAGCCATCCTTGACTTCTGAGTAAGCATAAACAGCGAAACCAGATTATAAAGTTTGTGCAACTACATTGATAACTAGGCTTGCCTTTTCCATGTAGACTTACCTTCTGATGCAAGCTCCGGAGACAAAAGCTATTGGGGATTCCCTCGGGTTTGGGTCAGCCTTCCTATTCTCTTCTGTATTTGGTAAGTCTTTTCTTTGTTCAGAATGTCCTAGGTATCTTGATGTTGGTCCTTTGTAGTATGTACATCATATTTGAGAATTTGACTGTTTCTATTGCCTTTTTCTTCTTTGTTTTTCTTATACCATCCAGGAATACGATTGGCAGCTACCCAAAAATTGATTCCTTCTGGTCTTCTGCTAGTTTTATCTATTTGTGCACTGTCTGTGTTCATCTCCGCCTATTTACTGCAGGATAATCTCTGATTATTGACCGTGTTTAGTCAATCTATCATTTTTATCATTCTAATGTACGAGCTAGTGTACCTTCCCTCAACATAAGAAGTGTCTTTAATTAAAATTTTGCATTTTGAGTTGACATAGAATCTGATCTTAATCATTGATTTCTCCTCAGGTTCTTCATTTCATTTCTCAAATAAGCAAGTTATCTGAATATAATTTAGCAGCTTCACTTTTTCACAGATAATTTGCATATATATTGTGATGAGTAATGGGTTTTTCACAGCTTCATTTCTTGATCTCGATTTTAATTCTTCTGGTAATGGTAATGGATTGGTAGTAGAACATGTTTTCCAAGTTAAATACCAAGATCTATATGAAGAGTGATTCAGCTCTTCAGCTTTTAGGTGAAACCATGGGCTATTTGATAGCCAGCTCTTGTATTATTTTTTGTTTGCCTGTAATTCCTTTTCCTCATAGCTGTTCCAGTGCATGCCAATATAAGTATGTATACTTGACCATGTAAATGCAGATTTGACAGGATCTGGCCAAAAGGGATCTTGCCAGTGACCAATGCCTACATTTTTGTCTTGTTATTATTCCCAAGGCAAATAAGTTGCATCGCACGCTAGCAAAATAAGGATGGCAATCCATGTCTCTTTAACACTGGTCTTGTCTCTGTGAAACTCAGCCATTCATTGAAGTACTAGTCAGAAGCTTCTAGTGAGATACTGCTGGTGTTGCTTGGTTCATGATTAGGGTTGGCATTGATGCAAAGTTGATTGGGTGGCAAAGTCCTTTGGCACTCGAAAAGAAAAGGAACAGAAAAGAGCGGAAAGAATGATGCGGTGTATCTTCTGCTCAACAAACACACCTAGAGTTTCTGCCACACAAAATCCCATTAAAGCTTGAAAGAAATCAAGTATACTTGATGGTCAAACCACTTTCTTGTATCCCACATGCTATCATTATAGTGCAATCCACACCAACTTTTTCTCCTAAGCATTTCTGATCTCCAATTTGATAGTTTGTGGGACTTGGACAGAATTATTCCGACAGAATTATGCCAAACAACTAAGATATAAGGTGTATACTTTACTTCTGATTAGCTTTAACCGCTTAATAGTTAGTAGAGAATGTCGCTTCCATACATGGAGAAAATTATGCAAAAAGTGCTTTTCATAAAAATATTCAAGGAATCTTCCCTTTTGTCTAGGAGGGGAAGTTGGGTTTTGTTTTTTTCGAGTATTGACTGTGCTTGAAAGAGCTAGTCACAATGGAGAACAGGAAGGAAAGGAGCTCGAGAGGGGAGAGATCCTGATGACTTTATTGAGTCTCAACTTTCATCATTCAAGGCCTCTCCCAAAAAGGCCCTCCACTACATCTTGTCTGCAAGTGTTATGCATTGAAACATCCATTTCCTCTGCGCATCTTTTTCAAGAAAAAACCACTGCTGCTCATGGAAGAAATTCCCAGTTACTTGTTGATGGGGATATCTTGTGATTAAAGGGTATATAGCCAAGCAATCACAGAAATAAAGGAGGCATGACTAAGAGGCAGAATTTCCCTACTGACACACCTGATTTGCACAAAGATATACTTGTTTGTTTTGATTAAGTTAACTAAGCACATTAATCAAGAGATCTAAGAAGGTGCTAGTGGACTTGTTAGCTAAGTATTCTGTCATTATGCTAGGTTAATCAAAGCTGTACAGAATACTTAAAAGAGCCAGTTTTGTGAGTGGTAGAGGAATCTCAGCACAATTCAGAGTTTGCTAATTAATATTTGGTGGCATCAACTCCACTCAAAACCCTCGCAGAGAAAAAGGGCACTGCCCATCTAATCAATCTTAAAAGAAATTAGTGCTTTCATTAACTTGGAATAATTAATTGATTTGAGTTGCTTAAAATATTAAAATAAGTGGCTGTTGTTTTTTAAAATATTTTTTTATTTAAAAATATATTAAGAGATATTTTTTTATTTTTAAAAATTATTTTTAATACTAACACATCATAACAATCTAAAAATATAAAAAAAATAATTCTAAAAAGAAAATCAAACTCTTTCATCCGCTTTATTAATGGCTAAATCAATTATTTTCTTCCAACATATGCATCATTTCCCAAAAGTTTATGCAAAAAGTTTTTAACTGGTGAAAATCCAATGGTGGATAATTCACTACTAAAAATAATTGATGAATTTTAATGATTTCTGT
>Ga0325404_1008638_pt1 | contig 10467 bp, 3 predicted proteins | sample PopdelMetagenome_18_FD_205664 | JGI IMG/M metagenome (GOLD analysis project Ga0325404, IMG submission 205664) | Populus deltoides microbial communities from Bellville, Georgia, United States - Xylem-Control-R1 | ecosystem: Host-associated > Plants > Phyllosphere > Stem > Wood/Secondary xylem...
GGGGCAAAACTAGTACTTAATTATTTCTCAAGACCGAGTAGAATTTCATTGTGAAAAGAAGAAAAAACCCAATCAGAACTTAACACATTGGAATTCATATTTGTCTTGGTCATTATGTGATCATCAACCTCCTCAGTAATTACTTTAAGAACAACGTAAATGTGTGTTCTCTATCTAGAAAGTGTATGAGCATATCCACATATCGATCTAGCGGTGACAACCAGCTGCTTTAAGGATTTGATGGTTGTAGGGTCATGGGATTTATGTGCATTTGCCTCTCAACCCCTCACGCCCGCCCTGTTTTTTTTTTTCTTGGCAGGTATAGCATGATAGCAATCTTTATAGCTTTGCCTTTCCAGGAACATGCTTAGCTTATCAGTGTCCAGATACTCAGCATTTCTTCCGTATCTTGATGCCGAAATAGCAATTAATGGGTATGGCTAAAGCACAAAATATTGAATCTTTTAGTCTGCTAAAGAGTAGGGGAGGGAGGGAGGGTGCAAGGAATCATTGCGTTTTTTGATTCATCAGAAAATGAAGACAGCGAAAGAGATTTTGAGCTATGAGATCAACTAATTTAGTTGTCAGTCCAATTGAAGACGGTTATGAGAAAATAAGTTTTTGATTGGTTTTCGAGAAAATTAAGTCAGATAGCCCAGAGATTTTGGGAAAGAGAGCACCATCGGTTAAATTTGTTTGCGATAAGACGGCAGCGACAGACGAGCTTCCGCAGTCTCTAGCTAGAACCTAGACGATTATGGGTTTCAGATGCCTTTTCTGGGTTGTATTTCTTCTATATTCCTAGTTTGAGCTTCAATTGGACTATGCTACGGGTCTTTATGGGCCGACTCACTATAATTAAATATATGGGCCACAGCATTGTAGCACACAGCTCGAATGGCAAAATATATTGAAATGGGCCTTTGATTAATTTTCTGAAAAACATTCCAGGAAATATCATCGAGCTACATGGTCACGGGTGTAGTCCAATTATCAATACTCACTCTTTCTCACACTAAGTTTGCTTATATAGAGCGATTCTGAGATCATTCTAACAAGAAAAATTAATCTTGATTAATTTACGAGCTAATCTAAGCATACTCGTATCATCGAATAAAAATAGTTAATTCAGAATTTTAAAGTTTTTATTCTTCATAGATTTTTAAATAATATAAAATGGAGAAAAGTAACTAGTGATTTCCTGCCTTACGTCAGGATGTTTTAGCAATTTCCTTGTTTTTTTTTTTAAATAATTATATATACATTAATCCATATTTTTTAAAAATAATTGTGACATCTTGTCCGTCCTGTAAACAAGCAAGCTAAACTAATTGAGGGAGAGAATAAAAAAAAATTAAAATCAATTGAAAATGAGTATATATACTGGCAATTATTAGATGCTTAAGCTGATATCTAATTAGAACAAGGTTTCAAACTTTGCTTCCCTGGCTGACACGGCTGTACCATTTTTTCTTTAACCATCGCTCCAACAAATTCGAGGATCCTCAACCACTGATATTGAAAATTAAGGCTTGGATTGATAGAAAAAAGAGAAATAAATATTAATATTTTAAAGTCTAACAAAAATCATAGCCATCCATTTTAAAATCAATGGTGTCGCCAGGTTAGTTTAGTGTGATATATACAATGTTAATCTCAGATATGAGAGGTATATATTGGATGCTACAAATTAACTTGTTGAGATCTTCTTAGATTCTCATAGTTTAAGTTAAATGTTGGTTTTTAATTCAATGATGTGAATTAAATAAGAGAAATAAAATGATAATGAATTAAATTGTAATCATTTTTATTATGTACTAAATTATATTTATTTAATTTGAATTCAGTGGTTTAGATTTAATAAACATGATTATCTTATTTTTAAAAATTATGAGATTATCGCAATCCAATTACTGATTTTAAGTTCGATAATATTAACGTATTAAAATAATAAAAAATATCAAAAAAATAATTGATTTAAAGTAAAGTAACTTAAAAATTCGATTGAAACAGTGTCGGGACACTTGACATGGCATTGGAGTAGCTTTTAGTTCTTTTAATATAAAAAAATAAAAGATTAATCAGTTTTAAACGGTTCGTGTTAGCTAAAACCCAACACAAGAAGTAAACCATGCAGGATCTCTCACAGAGCAATATTGCTAGTCCAGTACTGTGAATAAATTTATTAAGATGCAATCATTAAAGTGTCTTGATAATTTAGCAAGAAGATTTGAAGAAACGTTGCTAGTTAATTAGTTGCATAAACAAGTTTAAGCAATTAATTAATTACCACGTACAATTATTAAGTAGCCTAGGTATTATTATCAATGCTGTTGCTGCATTGTTGTTATATAATTATTATTACTGTTATTAGATGTTGCAGTTTCGGCACACTGATTGAACAGACTGACTGAACATGGAGAAATGATGATGAAAAGACATTGAAAGCAAACTTCTCTTAAGATTGAGAATTATATATGACCTGTAAATGAGCCATGCAACCGAAAACATGGCAGAGATTAATTGCAGGTTTAATATTATTGCAGGACGTCTGCAACCATTGAAGCATCGATCGATGCATGATCATGTGCTTGTCCTTTAACACAAGGAATATTTCACGATAACCGGATATATATATATATATATATATATATATATATATATGGTTATGGAAGTTGTCATCATCTTTGGAAGAAAACCAATACGACGGCGTCATCAATATTAATAGCTTTATACATCAACATCACTCACTATGTTCCTTTAAAATGTCGAAAGATGTCTGATCGTACCTGTAATCGATTTAGTTAATAGTTTTCATGTAATTATTATGTATTAATATCACTGTCAGTAATTGCTAGGTGCAGGTATACATGAGTATATATTAATTATCTCGTACTGAAAAGAAAAAGAAACATGAGAAGCTTAAATTATATGGATTGACTTTTCAGAGAGAGTTGGACTCCCTGAGGAAATGCAGGATAGATAACTCGCCATGGCTTCTAAGTGGGGAGTAAAGGGTATGCGAGGACTCCTAGCTAGATGACTAGCAGGCTTTTATAAGAGTGACGAATTCTTGATAACATTGCAGCACTCGAAACGATGATTATCACACTCGGAGATTAATTTGTCTGGTGCACAGGTAAATGGAACTATTCCTCGTTGAAAACAAGTGAGGAAATTGAACTGCTTGTATACAAGATGGATTCATAACTCGAAAGTCGAAGTTTTTGGGTTAAAATGTGTAGGTTCTTGTGATTCTCTAGTGCAGATCTCCCTAGCAAAAAGCAAGACATGACTAATTATATTCTTTACATTGGCCCAACTTTAAACCCATAATCTTGCAAGTATTTTAAAAATTAATTGCTTAAGAGTTTAGCGTGAGTTTTATAAAAATTGGTTAAATGAATGTTAGTTACCGCTTTAAAAGGCATGGAAATGGTATTTTGAATGGAAAACTGCGTATTTTATTTAAAAGATAAAAACAACTTTAAATATTTTAAAATTATAAAATATCTATTGTGTAGTTTACCTTAATACACACCCAGTAATTACTATTACGCTTGTTAGCTAAATTATTTAGTGTTTTTATTTATTTTAAAAAAAACTACGTAATATATTGATTCTTGTTTCTTTTTGTTTTTTTTTCCTCCACTTATATATATATATATATATATGATATTTTTGTATTTTTCAAAGAAAATTTTATGTGTTAAGCAATTTAATTTAATTTTTAATAAAATATTTAATTGAAGTTATGTCTTTGATGAGAATTTTAATTCAAATGACACAACAATAAATTACCACTTAGTTAAGTCATTCTGCTCACATCAAATGGTACAATAGTAAATTATGACATTCTTAAGTGATTATGTTCCCATCGTATCACAACAGTTCTTTATCAAATATTTTAATATATTTAATCTTACAGTACAATATATCACAATACAACAATTATAATTAATTAACATATACTATAGACACCTTGTATTTAGTAATAATGATTCATGAATACTGAAATGAAAATGTTTTTTTCACTTTGGTCCTCAAATTTTTGAGGATATTTTTTTTTACTTTACTTCCATACTTAGTTTTTTTCAATTTCATCTTTCAACATTAGGTTTATTAGGAATTGAATTTCATAATTTATTTCAATTTATTTTCTATGGAGTTATTTTGTTCTCATGACCCAAGTTGCGAGTTTTGCGGATTAACCATATTGACTCGGGTCATTTTTTATCTTGTTTTTAATTAATATTGCTCTTAACTCCATCTTTTAACATTGGGTTAATTGGGAATTGAGCTTTGTATTTGTTTCTTGATTTGCTTTCTACGGGGTTATCACGGTCTCATAACTCGGATCATGAGTTTTATGGGTTAGGTAGCTTGACTCGGATTTTTGTTTTGTTTTTTTAATTGAATATTTTTTTTTCAATTTTATCCTTCAATAGTGGATTAATTGGGAATTAGACTTTATAATTTTATTATTATTTTTCATGGAATTATCCCGGTCTCCTGACTTAGGTTTGGTAGGTTGACTTGGATATTTTTTTTTAATCCTTCGATATTCGATTAATTGGGAATTGAGTTTTATTTTTTTCTATGGGGTTAAAACGGTTTTAAGACTTAGGTTATGGGTTAAGCTAGTTGACTCGAGGTTTTTTTTGTTGTTTTTTAGTTGAATTATTTTTCAATTTCATCCTTCAATACTGAGTTGATTAGGAATAAGGTTTTATAATTTGTTTCTGTTTAAATTTTATGAGGTTATTCTGGTCTCATAACTCAGCTCACGAGTTTAGTTGGTTGACTTAGGTTGACTCGGGTGGTTTTTTATGTTCTTTATTTAATTGTTTTTTTTTAGATTTCATCCTTCAACACTAGACGATTAGGAATTCATCTCCATAATTTGTTTTGATTTGATTTATATGAAGTTATCCTAGTCTCAGGATCTAAGTTTGACATGTTAACCTGAATTGACTCAGCTAATTTTTTAGTTGAATTTTATTTTTAATTTTATCATTCAATATTAATTTTTTCAATTAGTGCAAGGCACTAAAAATGTGTAAATACATATTGGATTGAACATTGATTTTTTATCCTTTTTAGATTCAGTGAGAGATATAATAAACGTTTTGCTACACTACCATAGAAAGTGACTTTTTGTGTTATATGATCATAATTATAATTATCAGATTCGACATTTGACTCAATAAGTAGGTTATTGGTTTATCTGCTAAATTTAAAACGATTTTATTTTATTTTATTTTATTTTTGAAAAATAAAATAATGTTATTTTAGATTAAAAAATCAAAATGATACTGTAATGGGAGAAAATGAGAAAAAAATCTTTGAAATTAACTCTACAGAGTCTCACCAAGGTCGGTCAAATTCTCAATGTATTAGCTTGTCATGAGTAAGATGTACATAGAAATCCAATAGAAATGTTATTCAAGATTCTGGAAAAGTGAAAAAGAAAAGAGAAAAAAAAGAATCACTCATTGAAATCACCATAATTATGATCAAACTCTGCTGGGGTTTGTTGCAGTTTCCTTTATTCTTTCCTCTGATCTGTTTCCAAACACGAAAACAAGATTGCATGAATACTTATGCAGTTATAATGTTTTCATCTCCTCACGTTTTCACAATCTCACCTCTGGAAGCTAAAAGGGGGTAGAAATGAAAGAAAAGAAATATATAAAAAAGAAAAAAGAAAACTGTCTTCAAAAGCCTGGATCATTCTGAAAGCTCTATATATAGAAAGATCAAGAGAGAAAAGAGATGGGGGGCAGTTTTCACCATCATAAATATCTTATAGAGATGAAGGGAAAGAAGAGAGTGTAGCAGCTCCCATGCTAGATGAATTTGGTGCAAGTTCTTCTCCACCAAGTACTGATTCTTCAACATTATCCCAAAAAAGAAAGTTCGAGCATTGCTGTGATTCAACCCATTCAATATTCAACTCTTGCCTTTGTAAGCACTCCAATGATATCTCCCCTTCTTCATTCATGCTACAGGATTGCATTTCAATAGGCATCATGTTGTCAATCAATGGAGGCAAGTAATTTGTATCCATTCCAATACTAAAAGTTGCTTGCGGGGGCATTGCTGCTTGAACTTGATGGTGCTGGTTTGAATTCCAAGTTTCCATGTTCAAGCTTGCCGAATCAGGGAAAACCTCTCCGCGTACACTACTATCCGCAATTCCATCAAGCGAGGTGCTCGTGTCAAACATAAATAAGGGAGCTGAAGATGAAAATAGGGTTTCTTGGATTTGTGTCCTTGTTGTCAAATCTTGATGCAATAAATCTAGCTGGTTTGAGGCATAATTTATATTTGAATGATCGGTACCGGTAGTTGCATTGGTTATGGTTGGAGAAGTTGAAGGCTTTCGTATCTTCTTTTTAATCCAAGAGTTCCAATAGTTCTTTATCTCGTTGTCTGTTCTTCCAGGCAAGTGGCTTGCTATATGAGCCCATCTACAATCAATCAACTATGCAAGCTATAAAATCTATCAAAAAACTATACATTAAACATAAATTAATTACAAAACAACAGACAAAGCGATTCATTTAGTTAAATTGTCTGAGTTCAGAGAAGCAAGGATTTGAAGTAACTTTAACATTATTTAATTAATTATCTTACAGAAAGAGAAAGGGGAAATTAATGTTGTCGAGATAGTGCTATGCATAGCGTAGGCAGGTATTAATTTCAACTGAAAACATACATTGCAACCTCTGATATTGCTTTCTCAACGTCTCCCATAATGCAGTTGATGGGTGCTTAAAGAACGATTTAAACGTTAGTTAATTATGAGGTTGCTTCTAGCTAGCTTATTTTTTAAAAAAAAAATGTAGAAACGCATGTCAAAACTTAGTTTTCAAGTTTTCATTAAAAATTCAACAAAGAATAAATTCCCCCGATAAGCACCAAAAACAAGAGGAGGAATGAAGTCTCAAGATTATTTTAGAGCACTTATCATATTCTTTTTTGAAAAACTGTAAGAAATAAGAACTCGCTTCATTGCAAGACTTAAATATTGGTGAATTCTACGAGGTCCAATTTGAAGATTATTATTAATCTCTATGTATCAAACTTGTAATTGAAAATGTCAAATGTATATAGTTTATAGCAAAACCTGTTTCCAACAACACCATGAAGGCTAATTATCAACTTCTCCTCCTCTGGAGTAAACCTCCCTCTTCTTATATCAGGCCTCAAGTAATTAATCCATCTCAAACGACAGCTCTTGCCGCATCTTTGAAGCCCTAAAATGTTCAACAAAATCAAAGAAGAGCAAGCATAATTAACCAATTATACTTGTATTAAACAAGAACAGAGCTTAATTACCGGGGGAAATAAATAGATAAAACAAGAAACAAAGTTTCGAAAGAGAGATAGCTAGAGGGACAAGTACGTACCAGCTTTCTCAGGAACCTCACTCCAACATCCATAGCCGTGTGTAGTGATATATCTGATAAGCTTTTCATCTTCTTCAGGTGACCAAAGTCCTCTCTTAACCTTTTGTTGGTTGCAGCAAGAATGGTGGCCCATATTATGAGATATCTGCTATTGATCTCTTCTTCCTCTAGTGTTTCTTTGAGTGCGGTTAATTTCTTTAGCTGTTTTTTTTTTTTTTTTTTGGTGGGGGGTGGGGAGATGCGAGGCAGGAACGATTGATCCTCTCTCTCCCCATTTAAAAGTAACACAAGTACAAAACGAGCCGACATGGATCGAAACAAGATGGGGTCCATGCAAAGGGACCCGGATATTCATCTAACCCTAAAACGACATTTCATCAGCTCTTATTTTCATTCTCTCACGGTTTGTGTCTGTGTTTTACTATTTTCTACGTAGAGTTTAGAATTGTATTACGTAACCAAAACTCACGTACCCTAAAGGCATTGCCGGTTGTTTCACAGACCTAGCCATTTCTTTCTTTCTTTCTTTCTCAAGGAAAGTTTCTGTAATATTCCCTTGCCATGGTCCCATGCACCATGTAAATCTCAATTATAGTGTGACGCACTAGGGGAATAAGGAGAGACATCAACCTTTGGAGAACCTGATTCCAGCGTTATGTGGGTACTGTGAATTTTTTTCTTTCTTTTTTAGGAATACAATGATGATAAATATATATATATATATATATATATGTAATTAATATTCAGGAATTTCACTCTTTCCATGTTGTATAACTATTGTAACAAAGAAAAGGATAACATGTGTCAAAGAACCATCTCAATCCAATAACTTAAGCTGTGAGGTAAGGTTCTATGATATGATTTATATTATTTTCTAACGCACTCCCTCAAGTGAAACTTACACAGGCTCACTTTACTTTGTGCTTAATTTTTATTAAATAAATGGGGATGGTGAGATTCGAACTCGTGACTGCTTGGTCATCAAGGCTCTGATATCATGTCAAAGAGTCATCTTAACCCAATAACTTAAGCTGTTAAGTGAGGTTTTAAGATATGATTTATATTACCATGTAGTATTAGAATTTATAATTAAGAGGACTTATGGAATATCAAAGCTTATCTCTTTTATAAAAATGAGAGGGTTCTTGAATACATTTCACAGCTACGAGTTTTGTACCTATATTATTTTTTCAATGATGATTTTGTAATAAATTTAGTTTTTTGAGGTTTCGGTAGTTTTTCAAATTTAAGGATTAAAAAGTCTTTTTTTTTATTTATTTCCATGGGTTTCTTTTCTCAATGCACCAGGATCTGTATTTACAATAGAAGGGTACTAAAATACTTTGAGCTCAAATTTTTTTATAAAACAAAACTTATCCTTTTCCTTCAAAACTTGAAATCAAAACTTTGAAGGATTAGCTATATCTAAATATCTAAGAGATGGTTTTATCAAGAAAAAAAACATGCACCAGGTCCATAATCTTTCACATGTTGATAATTAATCAAGTTCTTAAGCAAACATCAATCCTTGCCTTTTTTATTTTTAATTTTAACCCTTCTAAAAATTAAATCAAGAACAAACAGGGTTAAAATCAAGTTACCACAAAGCTAATTAAATATTATTTTATAGGATTCATAATAACTCTTTTGTTTTTTTTTTAATTTCTTGACGTTTGAGGTGAAGATTAAATAATTAAAAGAAAATAAATTAATTAAGAAAAATAACTAAATGAACCTAATTAATTAATTTTTCACATAGTTTTTTATATTTTAATTACAAAATTTCAAAAATAAAATATTTTTTTCTATCAAAAGGTGTCATGTAGGCATACAAATTAACTAACAAAATGACGAGCTAGTGAGATTAATCCTTTATCAGAACAAAACAAATAGTAGAGGGACTTAATCAATATGAAAAGGAATATGAATATATATATATATATCCAAATTAAACCATTTTAATTTTGAAACAGTAGGAATGATGGTAGCCACAAATTAAGGAAGGCCCGTTCTTGATTAGTTAGGGGACATCTACAGACCTCATGAAAATGAGATCACTTAATTAATCTTGATTTCCCTTAACACTTACTTATAATTTATTCATATATATTAACTATTCAAGAAAAGACCTCATCTCTAATATTGATCTTCAATCATTTTGATAAATATTGGTGACGGTTGCATCACGTAACTCATGAATTGATATCATATTCCTACGAAATCAATAGCATTAATATGAGCTCCAGCTCATGCTTACAATTTTATTTTATTTACAAAAAAAAATAAAAAGATAAAATAAAAACATTGAGAAGGACTTGTGATTTTATCGTAATGCAGTAAGTCTAATTAATACACTTAAATCAGTTTGACTAAATTTTGTCCTCTCCCTTAATTAACAAGAAATTATATGCTAATTGTGTGGGAACAACGTCTATAGATACGTAATTAATCTTGTCAACATCACTAACTCCAAGTGGTTGTTGATTTACAACTACTCCTTGACAGTACCTGGGCTCGTGATCTGCAGATTCTACATTTCTTAAAATCCAATCATAATTCTTTTCTTTTCTTTTAATTTGAATCTTAGAAATTAATTAATAAAAAACCTAAAACAAAATTCTTTGTTATTCATCCTCTCGTAATTCATTATTCTTACCACTGTTCGTTGCATGCGCATGAATTTTGTTTTTGTCCATTTTGGTTCTTGGACTTGATTTTCTTTTAATTTAATCCTCAAAATTCTTTTTTTTTTCCTGAGTTGTTTTCATTCCTTTTGAATTGCATGCATTAACAAGGGAAAGAGGTGTCTATTAAAGAAATACATTTTTTTTATCCTTATTTCAACCTCGCTAATGAAAGTTATATTTCCTGTTTAAGAAATACGTACATCAATTAAAAAATTATACTAACAATTATATTTTTATAATATTTAAATCATTACACTCCATTTTCATTGCCATGTAATCAAATAGAATAAAGTCTTCTAATGATTTGCTAGTTCATATAGCTTTTATTTTATTTCATTAAACACACACAATTAATGACTTTTCAA
>Ga0325404_1008642_pt1 | contig 10463 bp, 2 predicted proteins | sample PopdelMetagenome_18_FD_205664 | JGI IMG/M metagenome (GOLD analysis project Ga0325404, IMG submission 205664) | Populus deltoides microbial communities from Bellville, Georgia, United States - Xylem-Control-R1 | ecosystem: Host-associated > Plants > Phyllosphere > Stem > Wood/Secondary xylem...
AAATTAGCTTTTTATGATTACATCGGAAATAATCCGGTAAATGGTGGATTGTTTAGAGCAGGTTCAGTGGACAACGGGGATAAAATAGCTATTGGGTGGTTAAGACATACTATATTTAAAGGGGGGGGAAAGGTATGAGTGTTTTGCACGTTGTATGCCTACTTTTTTTGAAACATTTCGGTTGCTTTGGTAAACGGAGACAGAATTGTTAAAATCGATGTTCCTTTTTGAAGAGTATAATCGAAGTATAGTGTTGAACAAGTAGGTGTAACTATAGAGTTATACGGTGGTGAACTAGATGGAGTTAGTTATAGTAATCATTCTACTGTAAAAAAAAAAAAATATTATACACGCGCAATTGGATGAAATTGTTGAATTAAATCATGCTATTTTGAAATCCGATGATGTTTTTTTGTGTCAGTCCAAGGTGGTGGTTTACTTTTAGACATGATTTGTTTGCCATCAATGATCACAACCAATTAATCTAGTGCGTAAAATTAATTTTCCTACATCTATGTTAAGAAAGTGTTATGAGAGAGAGAAAAAGAAAGATGATTGACACACAAAGTATCCTGGAATAGGTAATTGCGGACCAGCATCCTTAGTTTTTTTCTTCAGCACTATGATGAAGGAGAATTAGAATATATGCCTTCACAGTTGGCTTATAACATCAAAATGTGGTGACTGAATGTGAAAGCTGTCTCTCTGTCTCTCTCTCATGCATGGAAAATTAACAATGTGTTCAATGTGACCATGTATGAGTAACTTTTTGTTGAGGACTTTAGTGACCGATTTTAACTTCAAGGTCCCAGATTGAGATTATGACCTCACCTCGCGGAATCTTTGCCACTTTTCCGGTGCCTTTCTCCGTTCGTATATGGTTAAAAGCCCGCAAAAATTATATATCGAAGTATCCCGTTGGGGAGCTTGTTTTATTTTATTTCTTAAATTCTTGAAAGTGATTTTTATTATATTTTTTATATATATTTTGGCCGGCAACGCTATTCTCACTTTTCCCCGTTTATAACGCCCACACACTATAGTTTTTTTGAGCTGAAATCGTGACTAAGTACACCTATATTTGCTCAAATTACTCGTAAGGCCAACTTTCTATTAGGCCTCCTCCATAGATATTCATTTGTTTAAATTGAACCTTTATGTATGTTGCAATTCCCCCACTGCGAATGCATGTTCTATGAGAAATATATAAATAAGCCCCAAGTTCAATGGCCTTTCACATATCATAGAAGGACAATTAATTACTAGTAATGGTGAAGTAAAGAGAAACCAGCAATGGGATTGGGACTTTTTGATGATTTTTAATGCTTGCTCATGTGGGTTTGGTTGTGAATGCATTAATTTATAAATGGAGCTTATTGTCTGAGATTGGACCGAGTAGGAGATGAATGACACTGAGTAGAGACCTTTCTACCTTAGATTTGCACTAATGGTGGTGTTTTTACTAATTTGATTTCCCTTCGAGGTCCTAATGCAACAGCATGAAACCTGACCTTCGAATGAGCATCTGTATATGTGGGTGAGGTGCCATATTACTCTTTGATCAAGGAGCTTGATGGGCATGCTTTGAATATCATAAGAGGAACTTATTGTGGCATTCTTTGGATGGTGGTAATTTTCATGCATCATACATCTGCTTCTACAGAAGTGCCATATTGGGGGTGGGGATTTAACAGAGAGACAGGAGCAAGGAGCTGGTATTTCAGCAAGATGAAATATAAAAACAAAGAACCGTTCGGCTAGCCTGCTACGATCTTTCAGGGCAACCTGGGCAATTTGAAATAAGAAAACTACATGGCTTTAAAACCAAATTAGATCTATAAATGGGCCACCGTCTAATTGATATATATGTCAGACATGGGCCTACTTTTTCAATTTTTACTGTTGAAAGGTTGGGGCCTGGTTTGAATAGAATCATTTTCATTTCCATTTTTGAGATCCTGTCCATCCTAAGTTTTGAATTAAACTAATCAAGATGTTAACTCCATCACACCTCGTTAAAATCTAATTATTCTGACTTTATCCTATTCTAAACTCCATCACGCCAATTGTGAGATATATATATACATCAAGGAAGGAAGAAAAGAAAAACCAAAATGATCTTGTTTTAATTCTTTATTAAAAATATTTTTAAAAAAAAATGTGTTGATGTAGTGACATTGTGACCCAAGCTTTTCATATGTTTATGATAAATGAAACATTGCCATATATTCTTGAAAAAGAACCCTCTTTTGCTGGGGAAAAAAACCTTCAAACACCTGTATGTGTTAAGAATTAATTGTGCTCGTTTTATTTAGGCTAATTACACCCGATTTGGTCAAGTTGTCGTTCAATCTACCCTTCCACTTACCGACCCTTTAATTGTTAAATTGCGTGGATTAGAAGCTTAGAACCCTGTTTTGGGCCATGGATGCTTTTTCAAGTAACAATGGCTTCCATTCAGCGCAGGAGTAAATGTTTCTAGTAATTAGAGACGACGATTGGACCCAATTTTACTCGAATTTCAATACAGAGTGATCAGAATCGAAACATGTGGTGTAGGTTAACTTTTCAACACAAACAGAAAGGGCTAGACCGTTGGTGTGATGTTAAATCCTCTCGAATATTATTAGCTCAAATGGAACCCTTTACAACCGTTTTGAACCAACAATTAAAAACCAGCCGTTTGGTGATAGAAAGGGCTTCCTTTAATTGGCAGTGGAGATTTCAATTTCAGCCAAGATTTGTGGAAGGACCGGGCCATCAATGATGTTTAGACAAATATTAAATTTCGTTTTCCTCTAAATTAACCCTACACAAGCTATCGATTACAAATTCTGGATGCATTGACCAGACTCTGCTGCTATAGACATGATGAGGCTTTATTATCTTGGTAGGGATGGAAGTCGGATTTTCCATTTGGGTAACATGTCACTCCCAAAGTTTTGAAATTTATTTTAGTTTGACTTTTACTTTTTCATAACTAATTCTTAGTGTCTTTATACATCGAAGAGGACCCTTTATTGGAGCCAATATGAATTCTATTTTAACATTCTATTTCTTTTTTTAAAAAAAAATCATCTAAAAAATTCAATAAATTAACCAATCAAATAAATTACATCATATGCACAAATAAATGTTAGAGAAAGATGTTGATGGAAATCAAAAACTAAATCTAGAAGTTGAGAGATTGATATAGTCAAGATATCTAATCTCGTGTCGTAAGGATTCAACTAATTTTTTATTTAATCTCGTGTCCTAAGGATTTTCTTATAAAAAATAATAATTTAAATTCTATCAAAGCAATATAATTTGCTAGAATGATTTTTATTAGCTACGGAATACCTTTATATACAAGATGAAGGATAAAATACCGCAACCCCTTATAAAAAAAAACTTGTTGATACCAAGATAAATTTTTTTGTTGGTGGAATCTAGCAAACCAATAATTTTCTTTCTTTTTTTCCATTACCTCATGATTTTCTCTCTCTTATGTCATACTAAGAAACTAAAAATGAACAAAATAAGGTTTTGGGTGAAAGCAAAACTTAAAAAACTAAAGGGACTAAAAAGAAATTCAAAGTGAAATGGGTAATGGATTAAAAAGAACTTTTTCAAGCCAATTTGTACCTGGTCACTTGCTTCTCTTATGGTTTTTATTTTGATTCTCTATTTTTGAATTTGATCCCCCTATATCAACTTAAAAGAAATTGATTTTTAAATTTTTCAACAAATTTCCCTTTATTTTCTTTTAATTATTCATTTTAATTTCCCAACCTTTAGTTTCTTTTAATTATTCATTTTAATTTCCCTTTATTTTTACTTTACACTAGACAAGTGACCTGCACTAAGCCATAAGTCAGGTCAAATATTTCATAACATAAAAAAAAATATTTAAGTGACGCTAATATTTTTAAAGAAGTAAGAAAAATATGAAACCCTGGTCATTAACTTAATTGGATTCAATAAGATCGATAAATTTAATAATATGATTTAAAAAAAAGGCATCAATATTAAATAAAGTGAACAAAAAAATGAGAATAACTAACTATAAAAAAATAAGTTGTCAATATCATACTTGGAAGGAGAAGAAATCAAAGTCGGTTAAAGACTCATCGTCACTCCACTACAGACACCACTCCATCTCTATAAAGAGCTCACCAAGGTGGTTCTAATGTCGTTGCAAAAAGCTACATGAAGACACTAATAGAGATCGCACACAACATCAAAGCAATAACCTAAAAGCAAATCAAACAAAATATTATGAAGTGAATATCTCATCCTTATATTTAACCAATTAATTTAATTCAAAAAAATAATTTCCTTTTAAAAAACTAAATTTAACAAAAAATAAAAAGAACCCAGATAACCTGGGTTATTTTCAAATCTTATAAAAAAAACCCTATAGAAAGAAAATAAAAAAAATAATGTTGCCCGATCTCGAACTAAATAAATGTTGAATGATAAAACTAAAAAAATATGAACTTAAAAAAAGGGAAGAGAAAAAAAAGCAAACCTTGAAAAATTTTCTAAACCTGGGTTAATATTTTAAAATTACAACCCATGAAATCTTAGACTCAAATTCAATCAAGAAGCTAAAATCCGAAACTTAATATTAAATGATGAAATTTGAAAAAAAAATTAAAAATCTTTCAAAAAAAATAACAATCAAAAGAATGAGTATTAAATATAATAGGAAAACAAATTGAAGAATGATGAAATAAAAAAACTAATTTTAAAAATTATCTCAAATAAAACTAATAGTAATAAAAAAAAATGAGGATTAAACTAAAAGATGAAAAAATAGAGAATGAAATTGAAAAAAAATTCAATTTTTAAATTATTTAAAATAAAATAAATACTAATCAAGAGAAGATAGTCCATATTTAAAGGAAAAACAAATAAAAATGTTGATTTAAAAATTTAAAGGGTATGCTACAGAAATCGGGTAGGAGAGAGAAAAAAAAAGAAGGTAATCGACACCACACCAGAGGTCAGCAAGCCACATAATTCATCTAGTGATGGAGGGGCCACCAAGATGATTCAAATGTTGTCCCAACAGACACCATTTGGTCAATGAATGCCCTATCACGCGCTACTTAAATGAAGCAAAAATATCCTCTATACACCAGCTAATTTTATTTTTTAAATAATATTTTATAATTATTTAACTATCAAAATGCCTCGCCCATTCAACTTAATTATAACAAAAAAAAACTAGAATGAGAATACTAAAAATCCCATAAACATCAGTTAAACAAATTTTTCTTGTAACGATAATTTAGTCATTTCACTGTGCTTTAAAAAATAAAAATTCAAAAAATCCCCTAGGTGCTAGTTAAATAAAATTTTCTTATAAAGTTAATTTAGTCATTTTATTATGCTGTAAAAATATGTAAAGACTAATGTATCCTAGATTAATTTGATAGTGACTAATAAACCTCGCAAAAAGATTATATTACCCTCAATAGCCAAGCCAATGATTTTTGTTGAGAAAGGTAAAATCATCATCACATTGTTCCAACCCACAGTGCAATAAGTTTGTATGTACAACGATTCTACGATCTCTTTTAGTTTTTTTTAATGGAGTTTCATTTTTGAAAACTATGTATTCAAATTTGCTAATTTTTCAAAATATTGTTAGTTTTTAGATCATCAAATAACCTTATTTAGATCACAGTAGCCTATTGGCCTGCATTAAGCTGTGAGCTAAAGCAAAAAAAAGTTAAACAAAAAAAATGTATATTGCTAATGTGTCTCCTGAAAAAGAAATATATTTTAATCATGAATTCAAAATCAGTTGGAAAATAAACAATATTTTTATCTAATATTGTGACAAAACCCATTTGATCTACCTGGGTTAATCCGGTTGACATGCAAAACTCACTGAGATAATATTAAAAAAAATAAAAAGGTCAATCTCTAATTAACTCAATGCTAAAATATAAAATTGGTTAAAAAACAACACTTAATTTTAAAAAGTAAAACTCAAGTGAACTCGAATCAACCAATTAAACTTATGATACTTATGATGCAAGACATGTACATCATCAGATTTAATAAAAAAAATTTTATCCCAAAGATTAATTTTCATTTAGTAGATTTACACGACAATAAAGTGCATAAGAAGTTTTTTTATATGAAATATTGTTTTTTTAAAAAAAAAACTAGGACAAGCCTGTGGAACTGAGATAACAAAAGTAGATCATTAATAACAATGGTGAAATTATATTTTTTTTAGTTTTAAGTTAAATAAAAAAAATAGATCATCCATAACAAAGGATGAAACTGCATTTTTTAAATTGAGAGACAAACATGCATTACAAAAAGAAAAAAAATAATAACCCCAGTATTGTGGCTTAACCCGTGTCAAACTTTTGTTTTTAAAAGGGGAGAATGATTTATTTTGTGCTCCTATTGTTTGAAAACAAATAGGCAGACAACATGATATTTTCCAGCCAAAATCATTTCTACCATTGTGCAGGTCAGAAAAACAAAGTAGATGGTTTTTTAACAAAAAAAAAACTATTTTAAACTAAAGAACCCTACAAACACTTTTAGAACATCAATAAACCAACTTATCAACCTAGCAAACCTAAAAATCAGTCCAAATAACAAAATCAAACCAAATAAAATTTCTTATCTTCAACTTAGATAAGTTTTTTAGATAATATTGAGGCTCAAAAAAACAATTATAAGACTCCACTCACTAAATAGAACTAGTTGACACCAATCTCAACCATTTTGGTGGTCAAAATAGATATTAACGATAACTTTTTCTTTCTCTGTCAAAATCTAGCAAATTTCCATGTCTCTTCGATCAAACCAGGGATTGAAAATGAGAAAAAAAAATTGATACTAAAATTGAATTTTCAATTACTAAAGTGGTCGATTAACTTTTAACTGAAAAAAAGGGGATTAAAATAAATTTTTCATATAAAATTCAAAATTCCCATCTTTTCTCACTGTTTTATTCATTTTGATTTTCTATCTTTCAATTCAATAATAAAAAAGCAGTTAGATACTAATTTGGTTTCAAAAAAGTTCGATTGTGCAAAAATAAAATTTGAAAATCAAATTAAAAATTCTTAAAAAAATATTTACTTCAATGAACAATAAAAACATATCATGGCTTATTTTTCTTATAATGTGATGTGAAGAGATTTAGTACGGATATAACGTCCGTAATCCAAAAAAAAATTATATAATACAATGGTCACATTTACAATTAAAAAAAATGAGAGGTTAAATTAACAATTAAAATAAAAATAATAGAGGGATGAACTAAAGGTAAGTTTCTCACTGTCAGTCTTCACATTCGGCTCATCCGCTTACTTTCTAAAGACCGCGTTCATGGGCGTTCCCCCGATGTGTACATCTTTTCCAACAAAGTCAGTCTTCCATGTCATGTTATTATTGCTATTCATTGACAACATGTTGTCAACCAATCTTCTGACCTTACCAACTTAATTAAAAAAATTACTCCATAACTACATTAAAATATATATTTAAATGGTTAGTGAAAAATAATTTGAGAGAAACATTGTGGAAGCCTATATATATATATAAAGTTCAACCTAAAAGGAAACATAGACAAATTAAAATGAAAAAAAAATTACATTCAAGAAGTAAAGCAGCCTCTACATAACACATAGGCACTAAATATCCACACCATACTTCTGATCCGACAATCCTTTCCAGCTACTAGACAAACTTGATTGATCAGAATTAGCAACTGAAGAAGAGACCCCATTTCCACACTTAGCCACAGTCCTCACACTCTCTATCAACTCCTCAGTCCGTGCCTCTTGTGCCAGTATCTCTGCCAATTGCTCGGGGCTTATCACCAGCTTAACCTTCCAAACCCCTGTGCTATTATACCTAGGAAACACCTCAGCTTCTGTTGATGATCTCTTCAACATCCTTTGGTTATCAAACGACATGCGATAAGGAGTAACTTTGGATGATGAAGTAGATGAAGACAGATGATTTTTGGTATTGTTGTTGTTTCGGGTATTGTTCAATGCGATACTGCTGGTATTTATAGGGAGGAGGTGGTAAAGTTGGCCAACGTGGAGTTCTTCGTTGTGGAGGAGAGGTTTAGAGAAGAGGTCACGGCTACGGTAGATGGCGTGGCCAGGAAACTCGTTGGTTATGCACTCTGCTGTGATGGGTGCGTACAGCTCCATGATACCACCATTTATTGTCACAACTTTTATCATTTCTTCTACTTCTAAGCGAAACCCCTTGAACACACAATTCCCCATGTATCTATATATATATGAGAGAGTATTATTCAGCAATCTTGCTGATGGTGGTGATGATGGAGGAGGAGGAGGAAAGAAAATAATATGGGCATATATTGGGTTAGTTATGAGTCGGTAGGGAGTTTCTTGAGGGTTTCTTCCCTTGGGCACATGTATAGCGGACAAAAGTATCCTCTGCTTGGCCAGAGAAAATCACCATTCCTTGTAGTTTTTATATCATGACGGCCCCACGTTTCCTGTCATGAGGTTTTTGTTCTGGTGATCTGAGGATCAATTATGCTTGGCGTATAGGCTGAACGAAAGTACAGAATCCAAAGGTCAAGATAGTTGAGAGTTTGACTCTATTAGTGGGAGGGTGGTCATGATCATCATATTTAGGGTTCAAGGTCAATGACCACATCAATATGTCTATGCTTTTTATCAGACTTACACTTGCTTTCACCTTGTGGAGCCCAGATGCAAGCCATGAAAAGAAGAGCCGGTTTGTAAATCTAGGAATGGGGTGGGAGGTTTGTCCCTCTCGTTAACTTTTTTTTTCTGTGGATTTGTTTTTGTATAATAGCTATCTACCGTACGTGGAACAACCAGCTGGGTCTATTTTATACGATGCCGTTTGCAATTTGCTGTTAGAGGATAGGTCACCAATATATTGCGTTTTAATCATGGTTGGGTAAAATTTAATTTTATTTATTTAAAATAAAATTTTTATATATTTTGAGATAATTTTGATGTGTTGATATCAAAAATAATCTTTTAAAAATAAAAAATATTATTTTAATATATTTAAAAATAAAAAACACTTTAAAAAACAATTATTCTCAAATATCCTACTATTCGCTAGAAAAATCTGAGTAATGAATCTTGTCTTCGCGGGGAAAAAGTATCTGATAAGTCATGGGTGCTCCATCTCTTGGAAAGCAACTCCAGAACAGCTGGGAAGACTTGATGTAACCAAATGGTATATATAGGCCCAGATGTTTAAAGTTTTGAATCAGATGTTTTGTTCACAAGATATAAGAATTTTAAATGCTAACATTAGTGGTTTTTAATTTCATTTTTTATTTAAATTAAAATTTTTAATCTAAAATAATGAAAATTTTGTATAACTTTTTAAGTACAAGTAGCTTTCATTTAAAAATATATTAATAAACTAATATAAAATTATTTATTATTTTGCAAAGGAAAAAAAAAAAGTTTTGATTTCCCTGAACATAGGATTCTTTTGTCACCTTCATGCGATTCTGGTATTTAAATTTCAACCTACTTGTTAAAAAACTCGACAAAAAATACAGTGGACTAGCTGGAGCAGCTAGGCACAGCCCTTAAAATTGTGTGAGATTCTTTACAAAAAAAAAAAAAAAGAGTTAATTTCTCCCTGCTTGCACAAGAAGAGAGTGAACAAGACAGGCAAGATTGGAATTTAATGAGCCGAACGTTGTTTTAATTAATTCTGGCCTCGAGAAAAGCTGGGTACAGAATGGATCTTTCCTTAATTGTATGAATAATATGATAGGTTTAGCATGCAACAATCTTTCGGTGGCACTCATTGTGTCTTTCAAGTTTTCTTTCGCAGTTATGATGGAATCTTCGGAGGCGAAGGGATATGTATCATGTAACAGTTCTACTGTTAAGGATATTTGAGCTTTAGCGAGAGTTCGGTGGGAGACATTCGTCTAGAAATTCACAAATTTGGTAATCCCAATCACTGCATATATTTTACGATCAAATTCCTCTTTTCTTATTTATATATTGTTTTTCATATAAACATATTTTTTATTAACAAAATGATTTAATTAAAATAAATACTTAAAAAATTATAATGATTTGAAATAAAAAGCAAAAAAAATTCATCTTTGTAACCAAAATTTATTTTAAGAGAATATTATTATAAAATGTAAAGAAAATTTAAGGGCCATATATATTTTAAAAAAAAGATAGACGCTCATAAGCTGGAAGGATGGGCTTCCATTTAGCCTAGAATTTAAGGGCCATATATATATTTTTTATCTAGTTTTTTTTTTAAAAAAAAAAGTTGATTCCATGTTGTGTCCTCTCTGGGCCAAGTCTTTGAATGCCAAAACCTAAATTTTGACATTTTTAACCTAAAAACATGGAAAACTAATAATCAATTAAACCTCTAATACTTCATTTTTAACCACAAAACATATTTTAATAAGATTAAAAAACCTAAAAAAAAAT
>Ga0325404_1008648_pt1 | contig 10461 bp, 7 predicted proteins | sample PopdelMetagenome_18_FD_205664 | JGI IMG/M metagenome (GOLD analysis project Ga0325404, IMG submission 205664) | Populus deltoides microbial communities from Bellville, Georgia, United States - Xylem-Control-R1 | ecosystem: Host-associated > Plants > Phyllosphere > Stem > Wood/Secondary xylem...
GTCTCTTGAAAAACACACCATGACGACGTCCTTACTAAACAAACCATTCTTCTCCTTCTTTCTCCACATCCTGTTTTTGCTCCTTCACATATTCAACTCTTCTTCTTTCTTTGCTTTAGCTGAACACACTCCCTCCACAACTTCACTATTTGGTAATAATAATACAGAAGCTGAGGCTCTTCTCCAATGGAAAGCCAGTCTTGACAACCAAAGCCAATCTCTCCTTTCTTCTTGGGTCGGCATCAGCCCTTGCATTAACTGGATTGGAATCACCTGTGACAATTCTGGAAGCGTCACCAATTTGACACTTCAAAGTTTTGGCTTGAGAGGTACGCTTTATGATTTAAACTTCTCATCCTTCCCCAATCTTTTGTTTCTTGTCCTTCCGAACAATTCTCTTTCTGGAACCATCCCGCATGAAATTGGAAAATTAAGAAACTTATCTTTTCTAGCTCTTTCTTGGAACCAACTCTCTGGTTCCATCCCTTCTTCTATTGGAAACTTGAAAAGTCTATCTGTGCTCTATATATGGGATAACCAACTCTCTGGTTCCATCCCTTTTTCTATTGGAAACATGACCATGCTCACTGGTTTAGCACTATATCGAAATAATCTCACTGGTTCCATCCCTTCTTTTATTGGAAACTTGACAAGCCTATCCAAACTCTATCTTTGGAGTAACAAACTCTCTGGTTCCGCCATTCCTCAGGAAATTGGGTTGCTAGAGTCTCTCAATGAACTTGACTTGTCAAATAATGTTTTAACCAGTAGAATCCCTTATTCCATTGGAAAATTAAGAAATTTATCTTTTCTTTACCTTTTGAATAACCAACTCTCTGGTTCCATCCCTTTTTCTATTGGAAACATGACCATGCTCACTGTTTTAGATCTACATCAAAATAATCTCACTGGGATCATCCCTTCTTCTATTGGAAACTTGACAATGCTCACTGCACTTAATCTATATCATAATAATTTATCTGGATGTGTTCCTTCAGAAATAGGACAACTTAAATCGCTTGGGAACTTGATATTGTTGGGTTGTTGCCATTATATGTGCAGCAAATGGTTGGCACCAACCATTGACTATTGGCAGCCACCATTGTTGAATGAGCTGAAGACGGTGGCCACCATTATTGACCAAAGAACAAGTGGAGCAGCACCATGGATGCCTATAAATAGAGGCATAGGGTTGAGAGCAAAATGAGAGAGAGAGCTGTGAGAATGTGAAGAGAATAGAGTGAAAGTGAAGGGCTGCAATAGCAGCAGCCTTGCTGCCATTGCAGCAGCTGCAAGTGCAGCAAGAGAGCTGGGAGTAGAGTTTGAGTGAAGTGATCCTCCTCCTCTATGTATTGTTTTGTAATCCTTTATCTATCTGTCTCTAATAATATAGACTCTCCCGTGGATGTAGGCAGTTTTGCCAAAGCACGTAAAATATTGTGTCTCAGTGTGCTTAACCCTCCCTTGAGCAACTATCAGTACAACCCCGACCCGCGCATGGGGGAGACGGAATTCCCTGCAGATATTACAAATTTCACGGCCCATTGCCCTTAGAGATGAACAATCTCACCCGTTTGAATTTTTTATGCCACTAGATTTATGCCATGGAGGAGTATTGGAACACTTTACTGCTTCCAACAACTACTTCTCAGGTTCAATCCCGAAAAGCTTGAAAAACTGTACTAGTTTATACCGAGTAAGACTTGATTAGAATCAATTAACAGGAAATATTTCGGAGGTTTTTGGTGTCTATCCACATCTGGATTATATTGATTTGAGTTACAGTAATTTTTATGGTGAGCTTTCTTCAAAATGGGGAGATTGTCGTAGCATGACAAGCCTAAAAATCTCAAACAATAATGTTTCTGGTGAGATACCACCAGAGCTTGGGAAGGCTACTCAATTACCCTTGATTGATCTGTCATCAAATCAGTTGAAAGGAGCCATCCCAAAAGATTTAGGGGGTTTGAAGTTGTTGTACAAGCTTGTTCTTAACAACAACCATCTTTCAGGTGCCATTCCCTTAGATATTAAGATGCTTTCTAATCTTCAAATCCTTAATTTAGCATCTAATAATCTGAGTGGATTGATTCCAAAACAACTTGGGGAATGCTCGAATTTATTGTTGCTGAACCTCAGCGGTAATAAATTTAGAGAAAGCATTTCAGGTGGGATAGGCTTTCTACTTTCTCTTCGAGATCTTGATCTTAGCTGCAATTTCCTGACTCGAGAGATACCGAGGCAACTTGGGCAACTGCAAAGGTTGGAAACTCTGAATGTCTCGCACAACATGCTTTCTGGACGGATTCCAAGCACTTTCAAAGACATGTTAAGCTTAACAACTGTGGATATATCTTCCAATAAGCTACAAGGCCCCATTCCCGATATCAAAGCCTTCCACAACGCTTCATTTGAGGCATTAAGGGATAATATGGGTATATGTGGCTAAGCCAGTGGTCTAAAGCCATGCAATCTGTTGGCGTGAGCTGTCACAGTAGAGAAATTAGAGCAAGAATAGGACACTGTTACGTAAGGGAAATCCCATATGTTAAGGGAAACCTTTATTTCCGCAATAGAGATTGTATTGAATAGGAAAACTAAAATCCTTCTCTGTATAAAACCTGAAGGTACTCTGTAATGTAGGTTATGCAATAGAGAAAAAAGAGAATAAAGAAGAAACTTACAGACTTCTAAAGTTAACATGGTATCAGAGCGGCGGGTTCCTAGGACCTTTGCTCAACCCACCTTGTGACCAGAAAAAAACACTCAAACAGCCTAGACTCCATGGCAGAATCAACAGAACTGATGAAACACCTCAACCCCCAAACCGAATCAATCCTTACCAGCCTGATGACCAAGATGACAGAAGTGCTTTCTAGATCACAGACCTCCCAATACCCACCACCTGCAGATTCTTCGACTACTCCAATCGGCATCAAATTGAATGACTCAAATTTTGCCTTATGGTCCCAAGTTGTTGAGATGTATATCTCTAGCAAAGACAAGTTGGGATATATTAATGGAGACTTTCCTCAGCCTCCAGAAATCGACCCAACCTTCAGAAGATGGCGAACTGAGAATGCCATCGTCAAGGGCTGGCTGATTAATTCAATGGAACCTTCCCTAGTTGTTTATTTTATTCGCTTCCCTACTGCAAAACAAGTGTGGGATTCTGCTGCTACAACCTATTTTGATGGGACAGATATGTCTCAGGTTTATGACCTCCGCTGTCGTGTGACTCGGATGAAACAAGCTGGTGGATCCATTGAAAAATACTATAATAATCTTCAAGGCTTATGGCGAGAAATAGATTTTCGGCGTCCTAACCCAATGGATTGTGCTGTGGACATTCAGAAATACAATTTAATCTTGCAGGAAGATCGAGTGTGTACCTTCCTTGATGGATTGGATGACTGGCTGGACAAGACCAGGAGCGATGTACTTCAGCTAAAACCATTCCCTACAATGGAGCAGGCTTATGCTCACGTCAGACGGGAAGAAATAAGGCAGACAGTAATGACTTTAGGGGCCGAGAGTGCTCCTGGAATGGTTATGAATTCCAAAGGACTCAAGGCAGGACGTTACCACCCTCCAATGAAGACAGGTTTTTTCTCCTTGAACAATGACAGACCAAATCCATCTGAAAAAATGTTGGCTCCATCAGATGGAATAAAGTGCACTCACTATGGCAATGCCAAACATACTCGTGAAACCTGCTTTAAGTTACATGGATACCCAGATTGGTGGCATGAACTTCAGATAAGGAAGAAACGAGACCCTCCTAATGGCAGCACAGGAAGAGCTGCTATAGCCACTGGGGAACCTTCATTATCACTCACCTCCCACGCAGAAACCACACATAATTCAGGTAACAACAGTAACGTCCTTCATAGCTCTACTCACACTGCTGATGACAACTGGATTCTTAACTCTGGGGCTACCGACCACATGACATTTGACTCCAATGATTTTTCCCATACCACTCTGCCAAGACGAAGTCATGTTGCTACTTCTAATGGGGTCCCTTGTTCGGTTACAGGGGCTGGAACTGTGACTCTATCTCCCTCTTTATCCTTACCTTATACGTTACTTGTTCCATCCCTTTCCCACAAACTAATGTCTGTCAGCCAAGTTACTGCTGATCTCAATTGTGTGGTATTAATATACTCTACATTTTGTCTCCTTCAGGATATTCTCACCAAGGAGATCATTGGGCGTGGAACTAAAAGGGGGGGATTATATTATGTCGATGACCTCAATTCAGGCAGAGCAAACCTCATGGATCATGCAGTTAGCAAGAAAGAACAACAGATTTGGTTATGGCATTATCGCTTAGGACATCCTTCAATTGGTTATTTGAAGCACTTTTTTCTAGATTTATTTTCCAATGGAATGCATTCAAACTTTACGTGTAATACTTGCATTCTCGCAAAGAGTCATAGGGTTTCATATCCTGTGAGCATGAATAGAAGCACAATTCCGTTTGCATTGATACACTCTGATGTTTAGGGACCTTCCCCTATAACTACTGCTTCTGGACATCGTTGGTTTGTGATTTTTGTCGATGATTGCACTCGAATGACATGGCTGTACTTACTGAAACACAAGGATGAAGTATTTAGTGTGTTCAAATCCTTCCATATCATGGTTCAGACTCAATTTTCTGCGAAGATTCAGATCCTTCGTTCTGACAATGGAGGGGAATATGTTAATCAGTAGTTCCAAGCATATTTTCAAAATCATGGTCTTCTCCATGAGACCTCTTGTGCTCAGACCCCACAACAAAATGGCCTTGCTGAAAGAAAGAACCGCCATATCTTAGAAACTGCACGTGCTTTATTAATCAGGGCATATGTGCCTAGTCGTTATTGGACTGATGCTGTCGCTATAGCTGTGCACTTGCTAAACCGTATGCCTGCTAAGGTATTAACATTTCAGACTCCTTTAAAGGTTCTATCTGACCATGTCCCATTGCCTACTGTGTTGTTGCTCCCTCCCCGTATTTTTGGTTGCGTTGCATTTGTACACCTCCATAAGAATCAGAGATCTAAGTTGGATCCTTGTGCAGTCCAATGCCTGTTCTTGGGGTATGGAGTAGATAAGAAAGGATATCGCTGCCTTGATCCCACCACCAACCGCACCTATACTACCATGGATGTCACATTCTTAGAATCTGACATCTTCTTCCCATCACCAGCATCCAATTCCACTCTTCAGGGGGAGCACCGTGATGAAGAGCAGAATTGGTTGGGAGGACAGCAGCACTTACCAGGCAGTGAAGGGCTGTCAAGACAGCAACACCTACTAGCCAGTGAAGGGCTGGATGTTGGAAACAATCCAACGTATCTGCACAGTGAAGATGAAAGAATTGAGCCGAAGGATCAGGGTACTTCAGTGGTTCCTCTGGATCCAAGAGATGAGTCCGCTTCAGTGATAAATGCAGAATCTGACGATGACTTTCCCCACCTCTTAGTACCTGACCCTGACGATCCTCCTCTTGAGAATACTCCTGAGGTAAGTTCTCCTACTACACCTCTACACACTAATGACATGGATAAATCTGCCAGTCCTGTTCTACCTTACAGACACAATCGGGGCAAGCCACCAAATAGGTACTGTCCAGACATAGAAGACAGACGTTCCAAATATCCAATCACCAACTATATGTCTACACAACGGTTATCTGGACCCCTGAGAGCATTTGCACACACCTTGTCCTTGTGTAAAATACTTGGCAACGTTGAAGAAGCCTTGACAGATCCACACTGGGCTAACGCTATAAAGGAAGAATTGGAGGCGTTGCAGAAAAATAAAACATGGGCACTGGTGGAACTACATGAGGGGAAGAAGACCGTGGGGTGTAAATGGATTTTCTCCACTAAATACAAAGCAGATGGCTCCATCGATCGACATAAGGCAAGACTGGTGGCAAAGGGGTATACACAGACATATGGCATAGATTATCAAGAAACTTTCTCACCCGTAGCCAAACTAAATACTGTTAAAGTCTTGCTATCTCTTGCAGCAAATTTAGATTGGCCACTGCACCAACTTGATGTAAAAAATACCTTCCTTCATGGTGATCTTGAGGAGGAAGTTTATATGGACATTCCGCCAGGATGCTTGTCTTCCTCAGAGGCACGAGTGGTATGTAAGCTACAACGAGCATTGTATGGATTAAAGCAGTCACCCCGTGCATGGTTTGGTCGGTTTAGTTCAACTATGAGAAAATATGGGTTTCAACAAAGCAACTCAGACCATACACTCTTCCTAAAACATCGACTGGGAAAGGTAACTGCTCTAATAGTTTATGTAGACGACATGATTGTTACAGGAGATGATGCAGAAGAAATATCCAGACTCCAAGAACAATTGTCAACCGAATTTGAAATGAAGGACCTAGGCGGGCTCAAATATTTTCTTGGGATTGAAGTGGCTAGGTCAAGACAGGGCATATTCCTTTCTCAAAGGAAATATATACTAGACTTGCTAACAGAAGTGGGGTTACTGGAATGTAAACCAGCTGATACTCCTATTGTTCAGAATCACAAACTTGGAGAGTATACAGATCAGGTGCCAGCAAACAAAGAGAGGTATCAACGGTTAGTGGGTAAACTTATCTATTTATCTCATACCCGTCCAGATATTGCTTATGCTGTAAGTGTAGTGAGTCAGTTCATGCACTGTCCTAGTGAAGACCATATGGATGCTGTAATTCAGATTCTACACTACTTAAAGTCCTCTCCTGGAAAGGGACTTATGTTCTCAAAAAATAATCAAGTACATGTTGATGGATACACGGATGCTGACTGGGCAGGAAATGTTTCTGATAGGAAATCCTCATCAGGCTAATTTACATTCGTAGGAGGCAACCTTGTTACATGGAGAAGCAAGAAGCAAAAGGTGGTGGCTTTACCCAGTGCTGAAGCTGAATTTCGAGGAATGGCTAAGGGTCTTTGTGAGCTTCTTTGGCTTAGAAGGTTGCTCACGGAGATTGGTATTGCTCCTAGCTCTGAAATGAATTTGTTTTGTGATAACAAGGCAGCCATTGACATCTCCCACAATCCTGTCCAACATGACCGCACGAAACACATTGAGGTGGATCGACATTTTATTAATCAGAACCTGGATGAAAAAATTATTCGGTTTCCTTTCGTCAAATCAGAAGACCAGTTGGCGGATATACTTACAAAGACAGTGTCCTCTAAAATCTTCCACAGCTCACTTGAAAAGTTGGGCATAAGAGATATATACGCACCAACTTGAGGGGGAGTGTTGGCGTGAGCTGTCACAGTAGAGAAATTAGAGCAAGAATAGGACACTGTTACGTAAGGGAAATCCCATATGTTAAGGGAAACCTTTATTTCCGCAATAGAGATTGTATTGAATAGGAAAACTAAAATCCTTCTCTGTATAAAACCTGAAGGTACTCTGTAATGTAGGTTATGCAATAGAGAAAAAAGAGAATAAAGAAGAAACTTACAGACTTCTAAAGTTAACACAATCTTCCAAGAAGCAGCAAAACTATTAAGGGAAAGAGCAGCAAACTTGTGGTTTTGATTGCACTACCTCTTTTAGGAAGCTTGCTTTCAGTGTTTGTTGTGGTTGGAGCTTTATCCATTCTCTGCAAAAGAGCTAGGAAGAGAAACGCTGAACCAGAAAATGAACAAGATCGAAACATATTCACGATATTGGGCCATGATGGGAAGAAGTTGTATGAGAATATCGTTGAAGCCACATTGGAATTCAACTCCAACTACTGCATTGGCGAAGGGGGATATGGAACTGTTTATAAAGCAGTGATGCCAACAGAACAGGTGGTTGCTGTGAAGAAACTTCACCGGTCACAAACAGAAAAGTTGTCCGATTTTAAAGCTTTTGAAAAGGAAGTTTGCGTGTTGCCAAATATTCAACACCGAAATATTGTGAAAATGTATGGATTTTGCTTACATGCAAAGCATTCTTTTTTGGTTTACGAGTTCATTGAAAGAAGAAGCTTGAGAAAGATTATAACCAGTGAGGAACAAGCAATTGAGTTCGATTGGACGAAAAGGCTAAACGTTGTGAAAGGGGTGGGTGGAGCTTTAACCTACCTACACCATTCTTGCTCTCCTCTGATCATTCATCGAGACATTACCAGCAATAATATCCTTCTGGACTTGGAATATGAAGCACACGTCTCCGACTTTGGCACAGCTAGACTGTTGATGCCTGACTCATCCAATTGGACCTCATTTGCAGGTACTTTTGGATATACTGCTCCAGGTGCGTAGCTTTATTTCAACATGAAATTTACTATATAATGTGTTATAGTGAAGATAATATAGTGTTTTTTCAGCTTTTATTATAAAGTCTTCTCTTTCAACTATTTGATAAAAAACCATGCATAATCAGTTTTTTTTTTTTTTGGCAGAGCTAGCGTACACAATGAAGGTGACTGAAAAATGCGATGTCTATAGCTTCGGAGTGGTAACAATGGAGGTGATGACAGGAAGGCACCCAGGCGATCTCATTTCAGCACTCTTATCACCAGGATCTTCGTCATCATCGTCGATGCCACCGATTGCTCAACATACACTATTGAAGGATGTGTTAGACCAGCGCATCTCGCTTCCTCAAAAAGGAGCAGCAGAGGGCGTTGTCCACATGATGAAAATTGCACTTGCATGCTTGCATCCCAATCCCCAATCTCGGCCTGCAATGGAAAAAATTTCTTTCGAGCTTACAACTAAGTGGCCTCCACTGCCTAAGGCATTTTGCACAATAAGTTTGGGAGATCTACTTCTATTCGATTATCAATTGGAACAATAAATTTTTGTAATATGAACGTTTTTCCTTTCAAATTATGTTGGCACTGTTTTATGCGTTAGAATTTGTTTTTCTTTGCATGAAGGGTTTGAGAATATTTTGATTCTAAATTGAAGATCAATACACTACGGAATGAAATTCTTAAGTTATCGTTGAAACAATAAAAAAAAAAACAATAAAAAAAAACAAGAGCTTCAGTAGGCAAAATAATCAACTGTAAGAAGGTAGCAGCAAGACCCACTCTACCATCCAATGAATTTCCATCATTTCATTAGAAAATTCAAACCCAAAATACACGATAACAGTATCTATTGGTTGGTGAAACTTTCATTGTGGAATCGAATAAAAAAAATTGCCCTCATTCCCAAAGAACACGATAGCAGTATTTCCAAGTTGATTAGTTAAAAAAAAGACCCACTCTACCAACCAATGAATTGTTGGGTTGGTTGCCATTAATGTGCAGCAAAATGGACGGCAACAACCATTGACAATTGCAGCAGCTAGAGTTGGAGCTGCACCAACCATTGACTTTGGCAGCCATCATTATTGAAGAAGAATTGGAGCTATGACACCATTCTTGCCTATAAATAGAGGCATTATTTGAGAGCAAAATGAGAGCAGAGTGGTGAGTGCAGTAGAGAGACTAAGAGAGAAAGAGGGGCTGCCAAGGGCAGCAGCCCTGCTGCCATGTGCAGTAGTGTGTAAGAGCTGGGAGTTCAGTTTGAGTGAAGTGATCCTCCTCCTCCATGTGTGTTGTAATCCTTTCTCTATTTATCTCTAATAATATAGACTCTCACCCGTGGATGTAGGCGATTTTCCGAACCATGTTAAATATCGTGTCCTAGTGTGCTTAGCCTCCAATGAGCAACTATCAGTACACCACCGGTCCGCGCAAGGGGGAGCCGGAATCCCCAACAATTGGTATCAGAGCAAATGGTTTAAAGTGGTGTTTGATTTTTGCTCAAAAAATGGAAGTTGTCAAAATTGTGTTTTGACCATACCACTGTGTAGAGGAGGAAGAGACGAAGCCACTGGTGAAACAGCGTCGAAATCAGAAGTCAAAAATGGTTGCACGTGCCATCACGCGTCGGCGAGGTGGTTGGCCACGGGCACAGACGCGCGCCACGCGTCGCACGCGTCTTCGTCTCCTGGATGGGCTGACCCGACCTGAATACCAGTTGACCCGACCCATGTGACTGACCAGGATAAGGATGACGTCAGCATGACATCACTGTGACATCATCTGCATAGTAGACATGCCTAGGATGACGTCAGCCTTGTTGCTACCCAATTTTTGACCCATGTTTTGATAATTTTTTTTTTAAAAATTAAATAAATAAATAAAGGATTTACATGTGGCGATAACATAAAGCATCAGGGCTAATATCAAGGAAGCAATATGTCAAGGAGATAATTACTGAATCAAATAATCACTGCAATATAAAATACCATATATATAGGATTTGTTAGTGCTGGTTATAGAAAACAATATCTGCAATAATTATTGCAATATTTCCTTAAATAGTTGATTAGTACTTAAAAATGCATTTTTATCAAGGTTTTATATCATCATTTTACACTTGAAGTATTAATAACTCCTTAACTAGAGCATGTTTTATAATAATAGATCTGATAATATAAGATAGCTTTAAT
>Ga0325404_1008653_pt1 | contig 10457 bp, 4 predicted proteins | sample PopdelMetagenome_18_FD_205664 | JGI IMG/M metagenome (GOLD analysis project Ga0325404, IMG submission 205664) | Populus deltoides microbial communities from Bellville, Georgia, United States - Xylem-Control-R1 | ecosystem: Host-associated > Plants > Phyllosphere > Stem > Wood/Secondary xylem...
ATGTCATTTGATCGTGAAGAAAATTTGTTTTATCTTTTATCTTTTTGAATTCAAATATTCAGGAACGGTACGAATGAAAACTATGGTCAGTTGAATCATGAAGGACCGGACAGCATAATTCTTTTTTAAATCATCCTATAAAAATTAATTGTTTAAGGTTATTTTAATAGAAAAACAAACTTTTTTTTTATTAAAAAAAAAGAACAAACTTATCCAATTTTCTGCGTAAAAAGTTATTCTAGTGGATCTGGTCGACACAAAAATAAAAATAATTATTATTATAGTTTTAAAACTTGATTTAAAAGCTGACTATAAGCAAGAATTAGATCACGATTCGAGTTGATTATTGACCCAAGTCAACATAAAAATAAAAAAAATTATTATTATAATTTTTAAAGTTCAACTTGGGAGTCGAATTGTGGTCAGGCTTAGATCACGGGTGAAGTTGACTATTAACTCAGGTCAACATAATAATAAAAATGATTATTATTATAGTTTTAAAACTTAAGTATGGGTCAGGTCCGGGTTGTAGGTCGGGATCAGTGACCCTGGTTAACGTAATGATAAAAGTTATCATATCATAGTTTTAAAACTCTACCCATGAGTTAACATAAAGATAACAATTATTATTATTATAGTTTTAAAATTCAACTAAGAGGTTGAACCTAAAACAATATAAAAATAAAAATAATTATTATCATAGTTTTAAAATTAGATTCGAAAGTTAATTTAAAATAAAATACGAGTCACGTCAATTAAAAAAATCATAATAACTTTTATATATATATAATTTTAAACTCGTGTTTTCTCTTCAGTTGAATTACAAGTTAATTTGAGATTTTGATAGGATAAAGTGAGATTAATCTTTTCTCTAATATTTTTTTAAATTCAGTGTGATTAGAATCTTTGTTCGGTCAAGTCTAATCTCTAGTAAATATAAAATAAAATATAAAAGAAAATATAAAAGAAAATATAATTATTTGTGTAATTATGTCAGTTTAATCCTAACCAATCAATATCATATGTACCAATCACTACCTAAGTTTCACTCGACTCACAGATTCATTTAATTTTTATTTAAAAAGAGGGTTAAAAAGGTGTAGAGTGACAGCGCAACTTTCAAGGAATTTATTTATTGATTTAGTCCATAAATTATTAATTATTACCAAACACGTGTCCATCTTCCACCGTTTTCACCATTATTAAACAAACGAATACTGCAGCAGTAAGTGGTCGGTGTCAGAACTTTTGGACTAATTGGAGTGTCCCATGCACGCTACTATTACTATCCTATTACCCCTTTATTTATTTATTTATTTATTTATTCATTCAGACAAATTTTTGTTTATTTATTGAAAAATAATTATTTTTTTACATAGTTTTTCTATAATGAATTCCTAAAAATAAATTATCTTTTGATATTTGATAGTATTATAAAAAATAAATTAAAAAATATTTTTCAGTATTTAACTATATCATAAAAAATAAATTAAAAAATAACTTGTTAATATTTTTTTTTCAAGTTTATTAAAATAATGAGAAATAAATCTTAAAGATTAAAAAAGTTGAATAAAAATGAAATTAAAAAAATTAATTTCATAAATAATTTCAAATAAAATAAATAACAATCAAAATAATAAAGATCAAATCTAACAAATAAAAAAGTTGAAAGGTGATGAAATTTAAAAAAAATACAATTTTATAAATTATTTCAAATAAAATAAATAACAATAAAAAAATAAAAATCAAATCTGATAGATAAAAAATTTCAATTAAAAAAATAATAAGAGAAAAGCAAATAACAATCATAAAAATAAAGATCAAAATTGATATAAAAATCAAATTTTAATTGATAAAATTAAAAAAAAATTCAAAACAAAATATATAGCAATCAAAAGTTTGAGAACTAAATTTAACATAATTAGTAAATAACATGACTTTTCTAAATTTTTCACAACTTCTGAAAAATATTTTCCGACAAAAAAAAACATTCTTAAAAATCAAAATTTTTATTTAACTTAAAAGTATTTTTCCTATCAATTTTTCTAATGGTAAATAAATATAAAAAAATTTAAAAATTAATTTTTAAAAAATCACTTTTCATAAAACAAACAGGCTCTTAAAAAATACATCACCAAACTTCAATACAAATTTTATTTTCACTTCTTTTTTTATATATATACATATACAATATAATAAAAAAGCTATTTCTTTTTGCTATTTGATGTTATATTTTATAATATTTTTATTTAAAAATATATTAAAATAATATATATATTTTTTAAAAAATTAATCATCAATATAACAAACCGATTTAAAAACATAAAAATAATTAAATAATAATAAAACAACAACACCATACAACAAACAAACCCGTGAATCCTCATTTCACAGTCCTAAATTTCATTTGAATGGCATTTGATCGAGATTATTAAGTGATTAAGTACAACACCAAGTAAATTATCAGCTAAACTAGGTGGAACCCACATTTAATTTTTTAAAATTAATGAAATATTAAACCTAAAAAAAAAAAAAGATGCCCTGTTCTGAAAAGAATACACAATTTTTAACGGTAATATTGAAATAAAATCGGCCCAAAATTTTATTTTAACAAAGATTGGAATATAGTTAATCGTCCTCTTTCTCAATAAAATCCATCAAAAGTAATTTGACCTAAAAGCAGATTCTTAGAAATGAAGTCAAATTTTCGGATCTTAGTGCCTGTGCTGGTTACCCCAGTGGTGATTTTATTATTGCTCACAACACCTCAATCTTAGCTATAATTCACGATTCAACCATGTTTTCAAAATTATTTTTAACTTGAAATTAGTTTTTAATTCTTTAAATTGTTTATTTATTGATATTAAAAATAAATTTTAAAAAATAAAAAATATTATTTTAATAAAAAAACACTTTAATAAGACAACAATTGACAGGCCCTACATTGCAATTATAAGCAACAATTGATACTTCTTTGTCAATCATCACCGCCAGCATTGGTCTAAATTCTAAGTTACCCTACCCTAAAATGACCAAAAATAAAAAATAAAAAAAAATAGAGTAAATAATATATGATAAAAAAAGAAAGAAAAGGTCATGGAGAACCTAAAGTCATTATCATTAAATAACAAGGAACAACATTAGATGTTCAAACAGTAGTGATAATCATAACAACAGCAGCCGCAGCAGCAGACACTCTCCTCCCGTAATTAAATTGAGAGATCACAGGAAACAGGGACGAAAGTGAGTAAAAAGCCACGAGGTTAGGGAGATTACACATCATTAAACAAGGCTGGCAACTACTAATCCGACTTGAAACTTTCCACCGCTTGCTCGGGCTGTCCTGCAACATAATCCAAGAGGCCCTCGCCGGCTTTGTCACTGGAAGAGTCGGTGCCCGGTAAAGAGGTCTTGCCAAAGAAGATGACAGCGCCAAGAAAGAGAGCTGTGGAGAGAAGTAGAGGACAAAAGTAGGCCAAAATTGTGAGGAAACTCGGCGCAACAACGATTATAGAGACAAGAATAAGAGAGAAAACGAGGGTGAGGAAGATATGATACTTGTAATTTAGTAGCTTTTCTTTGATCTCCATGGAAGCGATAAAGAGAAGATTGGTGAGCTGATGGGGGGGTGCTGTTGGTTTTCCTAAAAAGAAGTTAATGGAGGTCTCTCTCTCTCTCTCTCTCGCTCTCTGTACAGAGATTCTCTGAGAGGAAATGTGTAGTGTTTGCGTTGATGGCTCTAAGTGGACTGCTGTCATTTTTTGTTTCTTATTGACTCATGAGTCATGTACTACTGTTTTTCGATCCAAGAGAGAAAAAGTTTGTTGCCTAAAGTACCCTCCTACATTTTACCCTCGAAACTACTTTGTGCGCATACCCTGCCTTGTCGGCTGCTTGAGCTTTCAAACGAAACTCGTTTAGCTTTAACGAAAGTTTTTGTATGCTAGTGAATAATTCATGTGCACACAGCCCTTTGAGTCGAGGGTTACTGTGTTACCAGTGATTTAGGTTGAATTTGAATTGTGGTGCATATGTTTTTTAAAATTTTTTTTATTTTAAAATATATTAAAATAATATATATTTTATATTTTTATTTTTATATCAACACATCAAAATAATAATAAAATATTAATTTAAGATTTTTTTTAAAAAAATAAAAAATAAAAAAACAATTCAAATGCACTCCTAAACGGTTCTTTGATTAATCAAATTTTTTTTATATTTTTTTAATTAAGTTTTCACACACTAATCCTTTATATTTTTTTTATATGTTTTTTTTTCTTTTTGTAATTTTTTGGTCGGGAATATATCTATAAATATAATTTAAAAAAATAAAAAATATTTTTCAAGAAATTAAGAAATGTAAACGCTTGGAACACCAAAAAAAATCCATTAATATAAGAAAAAATTGAAAAAATAATAAAAATCATGTATTGTAAAACTTATTTCTTTTCTTTATATGTAGATCTATTTACAAGAATTTATCAACATGATTTCCTCCTTTTTTTTTAATATTCACAAGTTGGTGTAGTTTTTTTTTCTAGGCGTTTTGATTTTTTAAGTTTTCTTTATTGTTTTTATGGTTTTATTCATTTAGGTTTTTCTAGGCTTTTCAATTTTTTTTCTATAATTTTTTTTTATATATTTTTGATAAACCATTCGAAGCAACATAAAATTACAAACACCACCCAAAAACTTGAAAATTCACAATAAACTTTTTCGATATTCAAAATGTGCGGGGCTCAACATGCTGTCATGTACGCCTCTATCTTACTATCAAAAGTTTATTGGATTGTTCTGGCCACCTTTCATCACCATGGTAGGCCTCTATCCTACCATCGAAAGTTGATTTAGTATAAATTTGAATGATGTGTAATTGGCATGATGGCTGTGTAATTCGTCAAGTTATCACACTTGGTTATCCCGAGCAAGTTACGCCAAACCTTACAAGCAACCTTAAAAAATAGGACTGGTTTTACTTGGATGATTTTTGCCACCCTTCACCATTATGGTAGGTCTCTATCTAATCATCAAAAGTTGATAGGGTATAAATTTAATTGATGCATCACCGATATGGTGGTCATGCAATTGGTTATCCCCGACACATCATGTTGAACTTTACGAGGATCCTCGAAAAGGTAGGACTGATTTTACTTGGATGGCTTTTGCCACCTTACCATAATGGTAAGCCTTTACCCCACCATCGAAAGGTGATAGGTCTTGCTAGCTGTGAGTGACCTACCAACTCCCTTACTTCGCACTCCTTATGCAAGGGGTATAAAGCTGAACTAGATAGAGGTCCCCCATGCATGATGATGAAGCCACATATCATATAAAAAGACAGAGTCATCACCTAGGGTTAATAATCCTAGAAACCTAATAATTGGTCTACCAAAGTTTGGGTAAGGGGTTAGTTATATGAAGGGAAGATGAACTCAATTAACAATACCCTTCTAACGTCTGGCCTCAGGCCAACTGTAGTGCACACATCAATAATAAGATAAATTTTTGGTTATAATGCTAATAAAGGAAAAAGGGTAAAACATAATTAAAAAAATACATGAAATCCATTTATTGGAGAGATGGTGGTCTTATGACTCAATAGCGCACCTAATAAAATAAGCATAGAATCACATAAGAAAATAAGATTCTACTTATCGATGTAAAAGATAGAATTATTAATTACCACCTTTTTAACTCAAGGTAAAATGCCAAAATTGATGGAACCAGACACAGACTACATATAAAATAGCATCATCATCAACCAACCATCATTGAAGGACCTTTATTATTATTATTATTTATGAGTGTGTAGGATGCAACACATCATCACATAAAAGAAGAACACATATATGAAAATACGATAAGTAAAATATATTTTCAAGTTGCCAATCAACAATGAACCATTAAAGATGGATCAATTAGAAAACACAAGTTTTGAAATGATCGATTTAGAACCAAATTGTTCATTGGTGAACCAATTAGAAAACACAAGTTTTGAAAGGACCGATTTAGAAATAGATTGCTCATTGGTGAACCGATCAAAAAACACAAGTTTTTGAAAATAAATGGTCAAAACAAACTGCTTATAGGTGAACCAATTAAAAATAACATATAAAAAGGATCAGTCAAAACGAACTGTTTATGGGTGAACTAATTATAAAGTACAAGTTTTAAAACCAAATGGTCAAAATAAATCATTCATTAGTGGACTAATTAAATACAAGATTTAAAATTAATTGATTAAAACAAACCGTTCATGGGTGATTTAATTAAAATAAGTTTTAAAATTAATTGGTCAAAACAAATCGTATATGGATGAACCAATTAAACACAATATATTGAAATCAATTCGACAATCCTTGAAATTTATCTCATGTCAATAATTAGAATACAAAAGTAATAAGATAAATGATATTTATTGAGTCATTTTATATAAAAAATCAATTTGTATAACCGATGTCGACTGATACTCATCGAATCTTCCCGTATGAAAATTTATATCACACACACACACAATCATATTACAAACTTTGAGGTTTAAAATTATTTTTTGAAAAAGCATCATATCCAATTGGTGAATAAATTATTATGTAATCAAAAGCAATAACAATTAATCAAATCATCAGTCAAGCGAATTGAAGGTTAGTAAATCATTCAAATATCAATTCAATAAACATCAAGATCAATACTTATTTAAGATAATTTTCAAGATCAAATCACAATCTTATCCTCCCAGTTCTATACGGAACATTGATACCACCCTTATATCTCTTTAAAATTTACTTGGTGATCTCAAATCCCATGAGTTTAGCACATACTAACATGCTGCATATAATTCAAACAATAAAATATCCACACAAATACATATAATTATTATAAAAGGATAAATTTTAGGTTAAAAGAATCACCAAAATACCCCTCAGGTCTAGGTAAAATGATCAAAACACCCCTGGTCTACTGGAAAATCATGAAAATTCCTTTCATTGGCACATCAACCCACATACACCATTGTCAATGGGTCAATGAGATCTCGACGATCCAAGTAGTCCATCAGGTAGATATCGATCTCTTCTTTCACCTGATAATAGCCATGCATCTCATAGATAACCAAGAAAGAAGATAGATAGCTTGAAAGTCAGGTGATTGAATGGTTTCTCTCCTTTTCATGGTGGGTTCTGATGACGTTGATGACTAAGAGTGGTCAAGTTTTGTACAACACAGGGCATCACACCTTTTTGTGGTGGTCCAATGTCAAATGGTGGCTAGACAAAAGAGATACAGAGGTTGGAACCAACGACGATGGCTGACATGGGTGAGGATTAGGTGCATCGTAAACTATACTAGATTCATTAGCTCACTTACTTTTTATTTTGATTAAGGTCTTGGAAATGGGAGACTCTACTTAGATTTCCTTAAAATTATATAATTTCTTGTTTAAATATAAATAAAAGAAAAGGAAATCTTTTATAAAAAAGATGTTGATGCTACTTAAAATTTATATCACATGTGATAATGTAGGTGATTCAAAATGATAAAGTTCCCTAAAAAATATTACATAACTTACAATTATATGATTGTAGAAAAATGATCAAAGATGCATTAGAAATTATGGGGTGTTACATCTGGTTATCATGAAGAGTATTTTCAACTGGCCAAGGCTTAAAAGCTTTTTTTCTTCAAAATAAATGGATAATAAATGCACCCAATGATTGTCTTCCCTTTCAAAGGCAATCACATACTTGGTCACCCAATGTCATGGTCTCATTAGGAAATCAAAATGGTCCCCGATTTTAAAGGTGAAGCCAATGCAAGAATTACACCTTTCAAAATCAAAGATAATACCTTCAACCATTCTAATGTATCCAAACACATCCCTTCCCTTCAAATGCGTGCCTACAAGTAGGACCAAGTTTTCTACTTTTGGTGCGACCTGTCTAGTGTATCTGCATCATGTTTTCTATTCCTCACCTTCTTACGTAGACATGTGGGGCAATGACCTATATATCCAAAAAATTTCTAAAGCTAAGTTATAGCATGTCCTAATCCACACTGCTTTTGGACTTGAACTTTAGCATGGGTCATCCTCTTGCCTTTTTTAAGACTCTCATTTCTTGTACGTTACCCTCCTCATACTTTCACATTTGTCGTTTAAGCCCCAAGACCCCTAAATGTTACTCAATCACATCTTAATTTCCATAAAGCCATGTGTTTTAAGAGGCTTTTAACGATAAATCAAAGTGACATGAGGCTAAATCTTAGTGAATCATGACAACAAGGATATTTTCCCACTAACAATACCCCATCTTATATTTAAGTCATCTACAAAGGATTCACCTAGTAATGGTGAGCAAACCAGGAAATGCCCAGTTTAAAAATTGACTATCTATGGTGTTTGAATTACAATATGGAAAAACATCCTCAATGGTAAACCAGGTTTAAATTTCTTGGAAGCGTCTGAGAGGGTGAGAGCCTTGTCATGGTTGGACCTTGTCGCACCATAAGATGCTATCTACAATTGGGTTGTTTAGAAATATAGCCTCAAATTAGGCTATAAATTTTGTCCAAAGCTAAATATAGATGAAAGACCGTTAACAAATATGAAAAGGAGTTTGAAAAAAGAATAAAAAATGTTTAAAATTGTTGGGAGGGAAGTAGATGGGGCCTGACGATGTGCCTCGAGTGGATATGGAATGACAATAGTCATTCTATCGATTAGATCGTAGGGTGAACTGATATGGATCATAGTGGCAGCCCAAGCCTAGGCCTTTGAAATACCCACAAAGACATCATGATTATGATCATGGACTACAACACGCATCATCATGGCTTGCCTCGACACATGCATGTTTTAGACATTGACCTACGAGCTTTTAATTCACCCTATTTCGAAACACGAACCAAAAGGTCTAACATGTGTGTGAGTCAATGAGTGAATAAAATTATAAGGCTTAAGAAAACTTATTGGTAGGACACCCCCTCGAGGGTCGTGCTGTCAACTGACCTTAATCTTCTAAAAAGGGTTCGAGTGAAAGAATATATGTTAGGACCTGAAAAATGATGAATTATGCCCAAGCAAGGCAGAGATAGATGAAACTTTGGTGAAGACCCACAATGATAGTGATGTGCAAATTGTTTATATGATTTAGGTATAAGGGGAAAAAACTAATCGAACCATCTTGTAAAGACAATGATTAAAGGCATCAAGGGCGTAACTCCCTTAACCTATTCTTAACCTTTAAATATGTAAGGAAGATATGGCTACTTCATTGAGTTGTGTCACAGAATCAAGGGCTCTAAGTGGGATATTTTTGGTAAGAGGGATTGATGATGCAAAATAAAATAGAAGCCATGTTATGGTGTCCAACTACGCGCTAACCTAAAACCCACAAAAGGTTATGGTTAATTAAGATAGCAATATGGTGGTCATGCAAGTTGAAATCCATTAAGAAGTGTGTAACAACTCACTTATTAAATCAACTAGCCCTAAAAATATATGGCGTTGAAGCATGAGGCTTAAACTCAGCTGTCGAGGCAAGTATAAAGACTCAATGAGTAAAAAGGTGTGGCGGTTGCTGCAAATATTAAGGTGCAAGCTGGGGTGGAAAGGCCAACAATGCAGATTTTAGTGGTGGTAGCATATATTAAATGAGAAGTTTAAAGGTCGAGTAAAGGAAATGTTCCATGTGAATGACACTAGCACATGGGATAGTCGATTCTAAGAGATGTGAGAAGCCCATTTGACAGCACATTTGCGTGCGAACTTCAAAAGAGAATCAGGTTAAACTTCATGAACCAGGATATAACGACTAACAACATTGTTAGGGAGTCTGGAGACATCGACAATGGTCTAAAAAAAAGTTATCTTTTATGCTTAACAGCTTGCTACCTTGAAAATGACTTAGTCACAAATAGGATTTAGCGACTAGAAAAACACATTGTATGGTGTTTGGGGTGCCTCTTGTGACCAAGGATTAAGTGCCTCCCACTCTCAGTCGTACTCACATGTGCATTAGGTCTCTAAGGTGAAGTGGATTTGTAATCTCGAGAAAAAAAATTGGTTTTGAAGACCGGGCTTGGAGGCTCCTAATCCTGAACCCTTTGATAGTTGGTGGACTGATCGAGTTGCTCCTGTAGTCTTGTGTCGATTGGTAGGTGGACGAAGATAGATAAAAAAACAAAAAAAAAACTATTATAATTAGTAATGTTTTGTAATGTAGGGTAGAATACTTCTTTTAATTTTTAATAATAATAATAATAACTGATTAAACTGACTAATGGGCCTGGCCCATCGGGTTCAATTATACCGCCTTTGTATAATCGAAAATACTACAGTCGTAAGCTGCAACCGTTCAAGCTTTTCAGTTTTTGAAAGTCTATTGCTTCGCAAATGCTACAATGGCATCTGTAAGAACCACAGGTGCTTTTGTAGCAGCCATCTCTATGTCTATAGTATT
>Ga0325404_1008654_pt1 | contig 10456 bp, 5 predicted proteins | sample PopdelMetagenome_18_FD_205664 | JGI IMG/M metagenome (GOLD analysis project Ga0325404, IMG submission 205664) | Populus deltoides microbial communities from Bellville, Georgia, United States - Xylem-Control-R1 | ecosystem: Host-associated > Plants > Phyllosphere > Stem > Wood/Secondary xylem...
AATCAAGAACTAAAAATAGAGGAAGAACCCCACAAAATCAAACCACCACTTGCATTTAATGGGTCAAAATTAGTCCAAACTAAACTGTCCAAGCTGCTAATGTCCAGATCGAAACTAGTCTGGTCCAGACCAACTCTGAACCGATTTAAACAGGCTGGACAAACAGTAACTCGCAAGCCACAATGAAACAGAACCATGCCCAATCCAAACTGAACCAAAAACCCCATAAAAAAGTTGGAATCCTGTGGGTCACTATGAAGCCTGACCCAAACTAAATCTCCAAGAAATTATATTTCGATGTGCACCTCCGTTGAACATTGTGGAAGCACAGTCTAGATCGCATCATCTTCCGTTGTGTTTTTAAATTGGCCAATGTCTGGAGTGCCTTTGTATCAATTTCTACGGCCTTGAGTGTGGATAAAGAGCTGCAGGCATGGGTGTTTCTTTGTTTGATAGTGATCCTTCTGATGTCTAGAAAAACTTATGGCCATTGCAGTTCTGAGTATTTTTCCCAGCCAGAAATTGCTTGCAGAATGTTGTTTTACAACTGTTAAGTCTGGCAACTAAAACCATGTAGGATTCCGAGCGAGGAATTTAACAGCTTTCCATGTGCTTCATGTTTGACAAGCTGAAGAACATAGAAAAAGAGTGAACCCCTAGGCCAATTTCCTGCATTTGCTTTGTCTTGAAAAAAGATTTCTTGCATCATTTATCTTGACATGTTGGGGGACAATTATTATGCTGTCATGGAAGTGTTAATTTGCATGTTTCCTTGCTGTTGTTTTCTTTATGACAAGCGAAATGTAGAAATAAATTTTGGATCTGATTGGCTGCTTTAGAGTAAACTCTCCCATCAATGAAGAAGAGGAAGGAGCTGTTATGGAACTTGCATTCTTAAAATCTATCTGCTAAAATCCTTCCTTTTCAAAGTGCTTATTGCAAGAAAATTATGATTGCAGTTTCTGTGGTCATCTTAGGATTTATTTATGCACAATATTTTATGCTAGATCGGTTGCCCTTCTTCCAAATGTTTGTTACACAAAATCTTTTAGTGCTTTAGAGCAGGAAGTGGAACAGTTTATTTGCAAGTCAGTTCATTGTGAAGCTATTTGCTGTTTATTCTATGGACGATTTTTAGCACTGAAACTAAGAATACTCCTGAAGCTCTTCAAGATTAATTCCTTGTATGAAAATTTGACTGTATATTTGTGATAGATTTGCATAGATATCACTTCTGTTTTGGCTCAAATGATGAAATGAGTTATCAAGCATGGAACCATACACTATAAAAACGCTTAATCTTGTATCATTCTTCCCTGCTAAGCAGAGAGAGTAAAGAAAGATTCAGGTTCCAGTCTTCAGAATCTACGCAGACGCATTACATGCTATACGGAATTTGTAATCGAGATTTATAGATTTTTTCTCTCTCACGTTTCATAATTTCATATCAAGGGCTTACCGCTTCTTTCCTTAGAGCTCTGCTTTGTGTGTATAAATCATATCCTTCCCCTGTTTCTCTTCTTTTCACAGCAAACTCCCCTGATCGTCAAGGTTATCTATGTATGGCGAACGAGTTTTCTATGTATACTAAAGAGAATTGACCATGGCAGCGTCTTGTTTGGGATAAGTCAGAGGATTTGTGCCAGACTTTGATATAAGTATGAACTAGCAAGAGCCTTTCATTTATGTTATATGCAATTCAGATTGAACACGCTTAATTTGTGTATGTAGACAAACGATAAGATGGAAAAACATTTTACAGGCTTCCTTGTATATAAACTAGTTGATAATTCTTAACACAAGTTCGAAACATATAATTAAACAGCATTATTCTTGATTTCTTACATATCCTTGCCTTCCATGCTCAACTAGTGTTTGATTTGTGACAACATGCACCTAACATCCTTACTATTTGGCCTCTGTTTTGGGTCATCAATAGTGCAGAAGCAAGCAATTTTCAGAACCAGCAGCATTTGCTCCTCTAGCCCATTGCCCATCAGCTTTGGATCAATAGCTTGTCTTGGATTCTCCGAAGTCATTATATTTCTCATCCACTTAACCAAACTCATTTCACGTGTGTTTTGAAAAAACTCATCAGATGGAAGCTTTCCCATCACCAATACCCCAAGCACCACTCCAAAACTGTATATGTCACACTTGTCTGTAAATTTGAGCGTTTGGTGGTACTCTGGTGCTATGTACCCCACTGTTCCAGCAACATTAGAAGTTGTGATATGTGTTTTGGCATCTGGCATTGCTTTTGCAAGTCCAAAATCGGCAATTCTAGCTTCCATGCTGTCGTCGAGAAGTACATTTGCAGGCTTGAGATCTCTATGAATGATCCGTGGACTATGGCTCAAGTGAAGGTACTCAAGTCCCGATGCTACTCCTACTGCAATTCTGTGGCGAGCTAACCAGTCCAATTCTCTTCTCCCTTCAGTAACGTGGTTCAACACATCTTGTAGACTTCCGTTTTTCATTAATTCATAGACAAGATAATGACAATCAGGACGAGACACATGAGCTAGAAGAGGAAGAAGGTTTCGATGCCGAATGTGGCCGACGGTATTGATCTCTGACTGGATTTGTCTCATTTTCTTGTGTAGAAGCTTACTATCTTCTTCAGTCAACTCGGTAGCATCTTTTGGAGGCTGAATAATCTTTTTTATGGCAATCATTTTGCCATTACTTCCTGGCAGCTCAGCTTTGTAAACTTCTCCACATCCACCTTTCCCAATGACTTCCAAGTTTGCAAGCCCATCATCTTTTTCCAAGAAAGCTAAATCCTCTGCTCTCTTGATCAATGGACTAAATATTGCAGGTCCTCCATCTCTCCCTCCGCCTTTTACTGCTGCCAATACTATCTTAAACAATAATGAAAACACAAGCCCAGATAAACACCCAGCTACTGACCCGGCAAGAAATCCAAGGAGCCAACCGGCAAGCTTCCTTTTGCCGTTCTTGTGCTTGTGTGGCGCTGCTGCTGATGGTCCAGGAGCTGGAGCTAGGTTGTAATTTTTGCCTCCAGAAGAAGTATTCCTCGATTTTGTACTTGACGTGTTCTCCGCCAAAATATAACGTTTTGGGTATTGGGGCCTTGAGGATTCACCTTTTCTTATCACTGGCACAGGTCCTTCAAGAAAACTGTTCCCTGAGAAGTCGAAGGACTGGAGATTGCGAAACGAACGGATAGACTTTGGAACTTTTCCAGTGAAGAGATTATTTGCAAGAGAGAGATTTTCCAGGTTGGGGAAATGCTTTAAGAAACTCAAATTCCCAGAAAATAAATTCCTAGAGAGATCAAGAACTCGAAGACTAACAATTGATGATAATTCAGAGGGAACTTCACCTGAAAACTTGTTGTTTCCAAGCTCAAGAATCTCTAGTTTCTTGCAGTTGACTATTTGAGCAGGGAGCTGGTCAACCAGTTGGTTGTTGGTTAATGAGAGCTCTTTGAGCTCGGACAGCCGTCCAATTGCCGGGGACAAGAACCCGGTGAGCCGTTGAGACTTAAAGACGAGTCTTGTGATTTTGAGCACATAGGTGCCGTTGGGAGAGAGCCTCCTCTCACAAAACACCCCAGGGGTGTTGCATGGTGTAGAGGAGGAGCTGCGTTGACCGTTGATACCCAAGTCTTTCTGGATGATTGAGAAGGCTTTGAAGTCTGAATGGTCAAGTTTTAATCTTGCATAAGTGGGAAGGAGGAGAGATAGGAGAAAGAGAATGAAGAAGAGGTGGTGTTTCTGGTGAAGAACGGCCATTTCTAGTGGTGCTTTCAGGCTGGGAAATGGTGGTGGGTTGGGAGATTTCACGATGTGGCAGTATTGTTTGAAATCTCCATATTTAGTCCGGAGACAAACATGTAGATGTCTTATTTTATAAGCACACACCGTGTGGAAAAACTGGGACAGTAGGGCCATGGCATTTGATTTTTGTGCCTTGTTCTCGCTGGAATTTTACTAAACATTTTTCCATAATATATTGACCAGAACATCCTAGTAATTAAATATATGGAATTTCAAACTTTAACATCAAGATAAATGTTTTTCAAGTTATTGCCGATAATTCTTGGTAATCCGTAATAGATACTTTCCTGTTTATTTTTGTATTTTAAAAATATTTTTTAAAAAAATTAAAATATTTTTATTTCTTTTAAATTAATATTTTTTTTGTATTTTTAAATAATTTTAATATGTTGGTATCAAAAATAATTTTTAAAAAATAAAAAAATATTATTTTGATATATTTTTGAGTGAAAAACATTTTAAAAAGCAACCAGAACTACATTTTTAAAATAAATACACCATTTCAAAAAAAAAAAACATTTTCATCTAATAATAATATTAATTTTTTCTCATTCAATTATTAAAGCTTATTCGGACTTCTGATGGCTTTTGCAGTTGCTATATATAAAAAATGAATTTATAAAATATTTATATTGAAAAGGTTAGATTATGAAAGTGTTTGATTAGATATATATTGTTGAATAAAAACCTATTTCAAAATATTTGAGAGACCACGTACAAGTAAATGCTTGAGACAAACTTATTCATTGGAAATTTGATACATAACCAATATAATAATAAAACAAAATTATTACCTTGGAAATAATATAGCCTTATATTGTTAATATTGTTTTTAACAATTTTCAAAGTTTAATATAATGGTTAAGGAATGCCTTTATTTATTTTTTTGCAATCATTAAATAATAAATTTAAAAATCTTGCCTACAAAATTTGATAAATAGTAATCTCTAGCTTACACACATACACACGTGAGTTAGGAATGACAATTTCACTTGAATTTGATGGATATTAACTCGAACCAACCTGAATAAATAGAAAGTTTTTAAATCCGATCAGGTATCAAGTTGGATTAGAGTAAAATTTGAAGGTAAAAAAATAAGTTCGGAATGGATAAAAAGATACTTTCTCAAACTAAAAACTTCATCACAATCAAAGGTCAACTTCATAAATGTTTTGTATCATCAAACAACTTTTAAGATTATAGCGAAAATAAAAAGTATTTTCAACTGCAAAGATAAATTATGCAACATATAATGAAGATAAAAATAGGTTTTCAAGCCCTAAAATTACAAAATGAATTATTGAGAAATCTAAAAAAAAATATTTGATATATTTATTAAATCTAAATAATACTTTGCATAATAAACAAAAAACACCTCAACTATTTATATAGGAGTGTTAATAATCAACCTAAATAAGAAACATAAACTAAATAGGAAACAAATAATTAAAATCCAAAATTATGTAGAAAAATAATTAAAAAGGCCAAAACAACAACTTTGTGGTTAATTTTAAAAGATCCAATAGTTTAATGAGCGACTAACTAGCTTGCCTTAACAAAGCAACCTCGAGATTCTCTTAAAAAAATTTGATATCGATCCATCAATTAAATCTTTTGTTGTCGCTGTTTTAAATCAAGATGCTCATTTGGATATCTTCTTGAACCATTTCTGTTTGTCAATTTGATCCATTAAATCCTAGTATAATTGTTCCACATCAGTCTTCTTCACTTGAGAAAAACTCTTTCTAAAGTTTAGTTTAGTATCTGGAAAGTACCTTTAAAGGTTAATAATATTAAAGGTCTTGAATATGCCCAAGCCACCTAAAAGATCAATAACATAAGCATTATTATTTATTTTCTTCAGCACCTTATACAACTCGTATTTCTTCATCTTCAGCTTATTATAGGTGCCTACTAGAAAACTTTCTTTGCACAAGAAAACCATTAACATGTCCCATTCTTGGAACAATTTAACTCGTTTGTGCTTGTTTGCCGCTTGCTTATTTCTAGTAACTATTTTTTTAAGTATTCTTCTGACCTTTTAATGTAATGGTTGCACTTAATTAGCCAACTTCTCTACTGACTTGCTAATCCTTACAACTTTAGGCAATAAATGTAGATCAAGTACATGATTTAAAGGTTTCATGTATATAATCTCAAATAGTGTCTTATTAGTAGCATTGTGTTTGGAACTATTGTAAGCAAATTTTGTCTGAGCTAAAACAACATCCCACTATTTAGGCTTATCTTTATAAATTCTAAGAATCATATTGCCTAAAGTTATAATTAGAGACTATGTTCGGCTATCAATTTATGGATAAGTAGTATTACTAAACTTCAAAGAGGAATAAAATATCTTCCATAAAGTTAGCCAAAAGTTACTAAGAAAATTGATATCTCTATCAAACATGATGGATTTTAGAACATCATGCAACCTTACTATCTCACTGAAAAACAACCTAGCCACTCTGATTGCTTGTGTATTCTTCTTGCAAGGTATAATTGTGCCATCTTTAAGTATATATCCACAACAACAAAAAAAAAAACATAATCCATACCTCGTTGAGTTCGTGAAAGGCCTAACAGAAAATCCTTGGAAATATCCTTTCAAATATGTTTAAGTATAGGTAGAGGCATGTACAAACCAATGTTTTGTGATTGCTCCTTAGTTGTTTGACAAGTAAAACAACTTTGAATAAATTTGTTTGCATCAGGTTTGAGTTGAGGCTAATAATCTTTATCCTTCAAGGTTGATATTGTTATGTCTCTTTTTCTATGACCATTTACTCTGCTACCATGCAAGTTTTAAATTAGTTTCTTGTGTATAGATGTGTGAGGGATATATAATTAATTATCTCTCTTTAAGTAACCATCATGTACTCAACAATTAGACACTTTTCTCATATCTCTTGAAAATTAACATCTTCAGCATATAGCTCCTTTAGATACTTAAAACCTAAAATATCATTATGAACAGTGATTAGTAGGACAACTTGTTTACTTAATACATCAACCACTTTATTTTGAACTCTTACTTTGTGCTTTAAACTAAAACTAAACTTCTGAAGGAATGTGATCCATCTGGCCATCATATCTGCACTAATTTTCTTCTAGCTATTCAAAAACTTTAAAGCTTTATGATCTGAATACAAGATAAAATCTATATTAATCAAATAATGCTCTTATATTTTCAAAGCCATTACTATAACATAGAGTTTTTTTATCATAGGGAGTCCACTTTAAGCAAATTTCATTTAACTTCTTACTAAAAAGGTTATAGGACATTTTTTATGGGAAAAAAACTCCTCTAATATCCACTCCACTCGCAGCATATTCAACCTCAAACAGTTTTTCAAAGTTAGGTAAAACAAACACTGAAGCATTGTATATCTTCCTCTTTATTAAGTCAAAACTTTGTTCTTCTTCCTCACCCCACTAAAACTTCTCATTCTTCAAACAGTTAGTGATTAATGCCACAATGCAACTGAAATTTCAAATAAATCTCTTATAAGAAGTAGCCAAGCTATGAAAACTCTGCGCATCATTAATTGTTTTAGGTATGGGCTAATCAATTTTAACTCCCTCATCTCTTACTATAAAACCTAAGAATAATAGCTTGCTGGTTATAAAGCTATATTTCTTTAGATTATTTATTTTTCAGCAACACCTCCAGAACACTCCTTAAGTGATCAATATGATATGTTTCATTATGATTGAACCCAATGATATCATCAATATAAAACACGATGGATTTATTTATGAAAGGTCACAAAACCTTTCTTATCAATCTCATGAATGTGCTTGATGTATTTATTTACCCGAATGACATCACTAACCACTCATACAACCCTTTTTTTTTATCTTAAAAGTCGTTGTTCACTTCTCCTTTAATTGACTTCAAATTTAATGGTATTCACTCCTTAAGTCAGTCTCTGAAAAAATTATTGCACATCACAACTGGTCTAATATGTCATCCAAACATAGAATTGAAAACCTGTATCCTATAATGATTTTATTGATGGCACGACTATTAACACATATACACCAACTACCACCTTTTTTTGGTGTTAGTAAAGCATGGACATCATATGGACTCAAACTCTCTCGAATTAGCCTTTTTAAAACAATTTTTCTATTTTCTCCCTTAATATTTCCCTTTATTTTAGACTCATCCTATAATGAGGTAAATTCATATGACTAGTCTTTGGTATCAAGTCAATATGGTGTTGGGTATCATGCATAGGAGGTAACTCATTGAGTAGCTCATTTAGAATGACTTATACTTCTGTAATAGAGGTTTAACAACTTCAAGGATCTTTACTGCCATATTAGCTTCTTTGAACATCAAAAAAGACTTTACAATTAAGGTATGTACCTCATTTATCTAAGTTTATTTCAATTTCTAACAAATATTAGGTAATAATAAAGAATATATTTTCTCCTTTCAGGTTTTTGGTTGAGAATCTCCCTTTAGAGGTATCAAAGTAAAATAAATCTCAACCTTAACAAACCTATAAATGTTTTATTACCCTTCATACCATATATTTACTTCATGCTGTCATGTCCTATCAAACAACAAGTTATAGGCATTCATATCAACCACATCACAGTAAACTTTGTTCTTATACTTGCATATAAAAGAAGAAACTTTACATCTTTTAGTTACTTTTACATTTGATACCCCTTTAATCCGTCCTATAGTGTAAGGTTTAGGATGTTTCTTAATATTCAAACTCAATTTAACAACCATCTCCCTACCAATAATATTCGCATAGCTATCTCTATTATCTCTATTAAGAATAACATAAAAAAGATGTTAGTTTATCATGCATTTGGTATGAAAAAGCTTATGTCATTGGATCTCGTCATCAGCTTTTAGTGTCAGCAGTAAAAGTCTAACCATCATCACCCTCTTATCCACCCTCATCATCAGGTTCACAACACTCCTACAGATATAATTTTGAACCTTCTCTGGACTTTTCATCCTCATATCTAACCACATTCATAAGTTTGATCTAAGAACATACATTGGATCTATGCCGTTCTCGAATGAATTCATAACACTTTATGAGAGTTTGTTTTGTATAGAGATTATTTCTCTTCTAGTTATCCTTGTCAGGGATTGCTTGGGGTCAATTTTTATCATGACTAGAGCATGTAGTAGCTTACTTAGATTGATTGCTTGTTATCGCTATTGAATAGATACCTAACTTATCCCAAATAGCTTGCATCCTCTTATCACCGTTATGGAGATGATTGCCACCAATTACCCCCACGATGCTCTTCATGGCTCATCATCGATTTGGATATTGATTTGCTCTGATACCACCTGACGCAATGTATAACGAAGAAAAAACTAGGGCCCTAAGATTACAACCTAATTATCTAAATAAAATTCTCTAATGTTTTTATTAAATCTAAATAATAGTTTGCATAATAAAAAAAAAACCAATTATTTATATAGGAGTCCTAATAACTTACCTAAATAAGAAACAAAAATTAAGTAGGAAACAAATAATTAAAATCTAAAAATATGTAGAAAAATAACTAAAATAGCAAATTTTAAACCTAATTTTAAGAGATCCAACAGTTTAATGAACAACAAAATAACTTTCATAAGAAACAGTCTCAAGAATCTTCATGGAAAATTTTGAGCCTAATTCAACGATCAAATATTTTATTATTATTGTTTCAAGTCAGATAACCTCTTCGAAATATCTTTTCGGACAGTTTTTATTTGTCAATTTGATACATAAAATCCTAGGATAATTATCTTTCTTCATATAATTTTGATAAATTCAAAATATAAACATTTTCTAGATTGATCGCTTTAATGTTCGGATTTAAAAAATCAAAGAAGGGAATAAATTTCATGAATCACGTAGTCTATTATTTCAGGTCATAATTATACTACCATCAACCTAATAATATTTGCACTCACATTATTATAATTAGAATTCTGTGGGCACCAGTAGAGATAAGATTTCTATCCCACATGCATTGACAAGTTGTTTCTTAATTAATTTAATTTCACAACAACTTGACTTATAGTGTCATTGTTTATGGGACCCTCCGTGTCGTTTCAAAAAACTTCTCAATTAATTTTGTTTTAAATCAATGTTTTTTAATTATTTTAGATTTTTTAATATGTTGTTGTTGAAATATATTTTAAAAAATAAAAAAATATTTTAAAAAATAATTATTATCGTATAAACGCTTTTCAAGGCAGTAAAAGTCGGCAGATTTGCCCTGAAACCAAGTCTCAAGAGGAAGGATCTTAATAATGTCAGTAGTTAGGGTTTTTTTAGAATAATAAAAAACTCAAATTAATAGTTTTCTAAATGCTTAAGAAAACACCCATCATTTCCTCTTCTTTTACGGCGAGCTTATTCTACACGTTTAAGGGCCAAAATAATCAAATGGGAAGCTTCACCGAAGTCTTCAAGTCAACAGGTCTTGCTTTCCCGGCCGGTCTAATCAAACACAGAGTGGGAAAAGTCTTTAAGCAGCCTTGAGCCACAGACCACATGGGCCCCACGGCCCCTTCCTTCTCAAGTTCGTCCGTCCGTTTAAGGCTCTCAACATCCATTGCTAGATGGATAAGTTTATTTCTTTCATGTATAATTAATAAAATAAAATAAAATAAAAT
>Ga0325404_1008661_pt1 | contig 10449 bp, 6 predicted proteins | sample PopdelMetagenome_18_FD_205664 | JGI IMG/M metagenome (GOLD analysis project Ga0325404, IMG submission 205664) | Populus deltoides microbial communities from Bellville, Georgia, United States - Xylem-Control-R1 | ecosystem: Host-associated > Plants > Phyllosphere > Stem > Wood/Secondary xylem...
GTTGAATATCAAAGAAATTTGTATTTTTTTTTTGTTTGTGTGGATTATAGTCAATTGTATCAAGCACAAGAATTAGAAACAACTTGGCTCAATCAAGATGAATCTGCTAATAGTTGTCGGAGAAATTCTACAACTTCCAAATGAAAATTAAAGAAAACAAAAACATTTCACAAAACACATTTAACAACTCACAAACAATTGACTATAATCCACACAAACAAAATTTACATATTTCTTCGATATTTAATCAGACTATCCAAAAACTTTATAGCCATTTAACCCAAACAAGAAGAAAGAAAGCAAAACACCACAGTAAATAAAAGAAGATCAAACCCAGATCCCAGCACCTTTAAAATCAAACATCTCAAACACCCCCCCCCCAAATCAAACAAACCAAAGAGATCCAACATGTGTGTGTCTAAGTCTGAAAGAAGATTCTCTAGACCCCACTGAACAGTCAGTAAAACCACATAGATATGCGGGCGTGGGCACAATGGCAAGATCTAGAGCGTGCCCGGAAATCAAAGCAAAAGAAAAGGACCAATTCATGAGAAGAAAAAACTCACAGAGGCGTAATCAGGATGATGAGCAGTCATAGCAGCGGCAGTCTCGGCAGCCAATTCATCAAGCTGGCTAGTGGTGACACCCTTGTAGACACCAGCACACACCTTCTGAGACACAAGGACAGGGTCACAGTGGTCAGTGCTAAGGCCATAGCTAAGTTTCTTCAATCTAGCAGTGATCTTATCAAAGTGGACAGCCTCTTGCTTCCCGTCTCTCTTGACCACATACATATTTGCTTCTTTCGAGACTTTTATCAAACAGGTGTTTAGCACAGAAAGAAATGGGAGAGAGAAGGAATTCTTATATAGGAAGAGAGAAAGAGAGACGAAGAGGGTGGGTAGGTTTCATTTTTAGGGATGTTGAGTTTTCTTCCCTCCTCTAAACACCAATTTTGAAATATGAGCAAGGCGCCAAATAGTTGTGTTTTCGGATTCAGAGGGTTGCTATGGCGGGAAAATCTTTTGGAGCCGGAATGGCTATGAGGTAGGTGGGTGCTTTGGGCCCATGCTATTTATTGTACTTTTTTCTCCTTTTGTTTTTTTAATATGCAGGTATATTCCCTTCAACTCTCACTTAGTCATTATTAAGTAATAAGCTAAAAGATCAAAGAGAATTTCATGTTAATCCTCACCTAATGCATCGAGAATTATAATAGTAATTTATAGTGTATTTTTGTTTTTTTTTTTTTGCAGTTTTTCATTATTTTTTCTAACTTTCCCTTTTTTTCATTTATTTTTTTCAAAATTATATTTGCTGATTTTACTTTTTTAATATTTAAATTGTTAAAAATTTTGCTTTGTAATTTTTTTCTTTAAAATACTATGAATTGCTACAGTGTTTTCCACGTGGTTTTTCTATTTTATTTTTTTATTTTTCAAAATTTTATTATTGATTTTATTTTTTAATATTAAGCTGATTGAGAATTTAGTTTTTTAATTTTTTTCTTTAACATTGTTGATTGCTATATTATTTCTCTGGATAGTTTTTTTATATATATAATTTTCTCTGAAATTATTTTTTTATTTTATTTTTTAATATTGAACTAATTAAAAATTACAGTTACAATATGTGAGGAAAGCACTGTAATTTTTCTCGCAAATTACTGTGGCTTGCTACAATGTTTTTTCTCACATGGTTTTTTTCTATTTTGTTATGTTTTTCCTTAAAATTGTCTTTGTCAATTTTATTTTTTACATATTGAGCTGGTTAAGAATTGTAATTACAAGTAAATACAAGTAAGGTTAAATCATGTGGAGAAAATATTGTAACTTTCCTCACAAAATATTATGGATTGATACAGTTTTTCCTCACATGGTTTTTTTTCATTTTCTTTTTTGTAATATTTTTTTTCAAAATTATATTTATCAATTTTATTTATTTAATATTAAGCTAGTTGGAATTTAACTTTGTAATAAAGCTTAATCACATGGGGAAAGCAATGTTACTTTCCTCACAAAACAATGTGGATTGCTACAGTGTCTCTGCACAAGGTTTTTTTTTCTAATGATTTTTTCAAAATTATCTTTGTCAATTTTATTTTTTTAATATTGAGTTGGTTGAGAATTACAATTACAAGTCATTACAAATAAGGTTAAATCATGTGGGAAAGCATTGTAACTTTCATCACAAAACACTGTGAATTGCTAAAATGTTTTCAACATGATTTTTTCCCTGTTTTTTTTCCTAAAATTGTCTCTGTCGATTTTATTTTTTTACTATTGAGCTGATTGAGAATTTAACTTTATAGTGTTTTTTTAAAAAAAATACCGTGAATTGTTGCAATGTTTTCCCTTATGATTTTTTATTATTTTTTCTAAAATTATCTTTGTCGAATTTTTTTATAATATTGAGCTGGTTAAAAATTATAATTATAATAAAGCTAAATTATAAGAGGAAAGCGTTGTAGTTTTTCTCACGAAACATTGTGGATTGCTACAATATTTTTCCAAATAGGTTTTTTTTATGATTTTTTCTAAAATTATTTTTGTCAATTTTATTGGGGAAAGCACTATAATTTTCCTTACAAAACATTGTCAATTGCCACAATGTTTTTTTTTATGGGTTTTTTTCCTTCCAAAATTATTTTTGTTGGTTTTTTTTAATATTAAGTTAGTAGAGAATTTAGCTTTGTAATTTTTTTTACTTTTTATTAACAGAAAAGCTAAATTATCTAGCAAAAACACTGTATCTTTCCTCACAAAACACTGTGGGTTGCTACAAATCATTTTGTTCGGTCTTTAAGTTTTTGATAACTAACACAATTTTTTTTTCCATCATGAAATATTGACTCTATCATACCTTTAATTTCTATTATTTATCTAGTGCTGATTCACAATAACAACACTATCAAGTATATTTGTTTTATAAGCCCGCAGCAGCACACGTGCAAGGCATCTCGTTAATATTTATTTAATGAGTTTATTTAAAAAATAAATAGGTAATGAAAAAAATCGCATTTGAACTCATTAAAAAGTTATAAAAATGTTTTCTTTTAGATTTAAAATATTTTTTATTTCCTAAAAAACTTTAAAATTTCACCTACAACCACCGTAGTTAAAACCAATTTTATTATATTATAAAAAATAAAATTTTCATAATTTTTTTAATTTTGATATAGATAATTGAATAAAAATAATCACAGGAAAATAAAAAAATTAATCCAAAAATATTTCTTTCCAAACCATTACTGTTTCAAATTTATATCAAGCTATAAAGAGTAATTTTTATTTAATAAAATGAATTATTTTAATTCATGTATAACCGATTTAGAAAGGTAACTAAAAGTATGTGTGTTTGTTTTTTTATTTAAAAATTATTTTTAACAATGTTTGAATTTTTTGTTTCAAATTAATTTATTTTACGAGTTTTGGTTGTTTTGATATACTAATGTTAAAAATAAATTTTAAAAAATAATTATTATTATAAACATAAATACTACCTAGATTGATTATAAAAGAAATAAAAATGAAAATGGAAAGGAAGAAAGATGGGAAAAAAGGGGTTGGAAGACGGAAGGAAGCGGGAGACAAAGGGAGAGGGAATCCTTGCAAGGGTTGGCGCGGTTTTGAAGTGGGCGGAGACGTGGTGGTGGGGGTTGATGCTGGCTCCCGTGAATGATTCATTTTCTTTCTATTTTTTAAGCTGCTTTTTAGCTGGATAACTATACAATGTTATAATAAAGTTAATTCTTCCGGATTTTAGGGTGCTATTTTTTTTATTTTATTTTTTTTTCCAACCTAATTTTCTCGGCATGTATGTGTATTTTTTTAATGGTGCAAAATGGGTGTCACTTTATTTCTCCACAATCAAAAGGTTATTACTCAACTACCCCCGTACTGTAGTATTTTTCTCTTTTTCTCTAATATAATAGAATGTTTTGAATTTTTATATAAATAAATGAATATGTTTGGATTTTTATTAAATTAAATGATAAATCTTTTAAACTTGAATAATTTTATGTAAAGTTTGAATGGTTTATTAGCTTGTATAATTTTTAATATATAAAAACAAATTTTAATTACTTTGAAATATGTATTTGTGCTAATTTATTTATTTATAAGCTTAGTTAGACATTTAAGTAATGTTTTGATGATTTGATTAAAAGATTAGATTTTAAAAAACAAAAATGATAATTGTTGCTCTAACAATCTTTTAACATTTTGGTCTTGATTGCAAACATTTATGGAATGTCTAGCATCATTTTTTTATGAATCAACGTTTTAAAATTAAAAAAATAAAAAACATTAAAGAAAGCCTTCTTTTTTCAGCATAGTCTTTTTACATTACAATAATAAAATTAAACTAAGAACAACTGCGATGAAAAAATAAAACAATAGCAGTTATTTTTTAAAATATATAAAAATAATATTTTGTATTTTTAAAATTTTATTTCTAACATTAATACATTAAAACTATTTAAAAACACATAAAAAATTAATTTAAAACAAAAAAATTATAATTATATGTTATATTCAATTCTTCATCAAGCACCACTATCAAATCTCGAAGGATAATAAATAAAAAATAATTTAAAATATTAGTATCATAATTTGAGGACATGGCATGTTTAACATTACATAGCGTGAGAATATTATCTAAGCTAAGGTTCAAACTCCATGGAGCATTCCAAAGGTGTTCTTGTACTTGCACGATATCACTAGAAAATTTATCTAACAAAAATCACAAATTAATTAGATAATTAAATAAGTTAGTATACATAATCATGTAAAAATATAAGACCTCAATAATTATGCAATCAAATAAAAATAGCACGCATACTAAATACATAAACTTGCATGAGATATAATAATACAATCTTGGTATGCATTCTAAACATGTATAAAAAAAATATTTAAACAAAACTAATTTAGAGTATTTATTTGTTGAAGATCTTAGAATATAATTAATTTAGAATTTTCATTGCTATCGATGATTATTTTTTTATCCTTCAAGGTTTATTGTTCATCACTTGGTACAAAATAACTAACTTCAATAAACCTTCTAAAATTTCAACAATATTTTATTTAAATGTACTCTCGAACAACGATCAAATAACAAAAAAAAATATACTTAAAATATCTTTACAAAAACTATTCCTAAACTATAAATATTGTTGACCCAATTATTATTGTCATTGTTGTTGACTCAATTATTATTATTATCATTGTTACAAATAGAATGAGAGTGTTCCATTACCATAATAAAGGGACTAATTGTCATATGTGAAAGATGTTTGAAATTATGGTTCAATAAAGCTAAGTTTTTGTCTCAATTTGAAAGTTGTGTCAGTTTTACATATCTTTTTGGTATTCTTTATAACCTTTATAGCCTAGCTTTCCCACAAGTTTCATATATAATTACTCATTGAATGCTAAACTTATTTTCCTCCTCCTTATATATGATTTTAAAATTTACCTATAATATATATAAAAAAATATTTTTCATGAAAAACATATCATATCACCCTGTTAAGTCCGCATAAAAATACTATTAGGTTTTTCAAAAAAAAAAGACGCAGCAAAAACAACAAATTTATTTATTGGGAGTCTCAAAGATCCTGTTAGACATATCTATAGTTGTTTAGGATTTATCCGAAGACTACCTGAAGATTAAATGTTTCTTTTGGCTTTGAATATTTGCTTCAAGGCTGAGTTATCACAAATCACAAGTTATCTAAGTGTCCGGCCTCTAACGATAATCCACAAGAATCACTAGTGAGAAATCTCATAAATTCTTTTAGGGGAGAGGGATTGCTATACCTTTGAGTGCTATTTCTATATTATACTCTACTCATGGAAATTAAGAGGCATGACTTTCTATTTATAGAGAAACCTAAAAACCCATAAATGATAAAATATTGATTTGCCTTGTGAATAATATCACATATATCATTTCAAGATAATTTTAGAAATTTATTCAATCAAGTCTCTACTTGATTTTTTTAAGTCTAGAATTATAATTCCATGTATAAATTACACTCTAGTCCTTAGTTTCTAAAACTTATTTACAATCAAGTCACACTTGATTAATCATCTTATTTTAATTTCTGAACAATGTTTTCTTATGTGGGTGATCCATTAGGTTCCCTAATAAGTTGACTCAAATATAAATTACAATTCTAAATAAAATATGATTAAATAAATTAATTTATTATCAATTCAACAATTGATTGATTTATATATGAAGATCAAGTACAATATCTAGCAACATATCATGATCCTTCAAATATTAGAAAAGTCATAACAAGCTATCTAAGTGTGCGGCCTCTAAAGATAATTCACACGAACTACTAGTGAGAAATCTCATAAATTCTTTTAGGGAAGAGGGATTGCTATACCTTTGAGTGCTATTTCTATATTATACTCTACTCATGAAAATTAAGAGGCATGACTTTCTATTTATAGAGAAACCTAAAAACCCATAAATGATAAAATATTGATTTGCCCTATGAATAATATCACATATATTATTTCAAGATAATTTTAGAAATTTATTCAATCAAGTCTCTACTTGATTTTTTTAAGTCTAGAATTATAATTCCATGTATAAATTACACTCTAGTCCTTAGTTTCTAAAACTTATTTACAATCAAGTCACACTTGATTAATCATCTTATTTTAATTTCTGAACAATGTTTTCTTATGTGGGTGATCCATTAGGTTCCCTAATAAGTTGACTCAAATATAAATTACAATTCTAAATAAAATATGATTAAATAAATTAATTTATTATCAATTCAACAATTGATTGATTTATATATGAAGATCAAGTATAATAACTAGTAACATGTCATGATCCCTCAAATATTAGGAAAGTCATAAGTGATTTCACTTAACCTTTCAGTGACCAGTTTTTTAGTATAATTATTATCCCTTCATCAACAATGTTTTAATTTAGATATTATAGTATAGAGTGTGTCTATTATGTCAAGTTTTGTTTGTTCTTAACACCATAATCATTGATTTTTTTTAATAAGATTTGAAACTCTTTATAAACCTCATTCCATTTTGTACAAGGATTTACAATTAATACTATTTCAAAACATATGAAATATTTTCTTTGATTCATCTAGGGTGATGAATCTTCTCTTAATTATTTAAATACATTCATATAGTTCATGTTATACCTAATATTTGCCTATTTGTTACCCTTGAGTAAGACAACATGTAACAGGATTAAAACGTAACACTCCCTATATAAGATAACTTTGTGATCTCAAGTCTAAAGACTAAGGGTGAGTAAATTAATTGAAAAACCGATTTAACCGAGAAAACAAAAAAATAATTAACAAAAAAACCAAACCGATAAAAAAAACTAATTGAACTAGTTAAAATATTTAGGTAAATATCTGGTTCGGTTCGGTTTTTGGTTTTGGTGTGCTTGAACTGGCCAACCCGAACCGAACCGAACCGGTTTGGTTTAGGAATGAAAAAAAACCAAGCGGTCCAAGCCGCGAGCCGCGTCCTCTCATTACTTTCCCTTTCAACTAGGGCATACAATTTCAAATTCAATTTTCTGCTTTCCTTCACACAGTCGTTGTAACAATCTCAAATTGTAAACTCAAAATATATGATATATATTCGTAGCTAAATTTTTTTTTTTATATATATATACAATTTTCCTGAAATTTCAACAGAGTTTCCTTTGCATTCTTTAAATACCAAGTTATCGACTCCATCTTTCTCAACTTGTAACATCAATCGCAATATTCGTTCCATTATTTGGACTTCAAAAAAACTCAAGCATATTTCAATATCTCAATTCTATTTTTTTATTGAACACTATAATAAAACTAATAAATTCTTAACATGCATCGTCTCTCTCTCTTTTTTTGTATTTGTGCTCAAATATATACACAACCAACCATAATTCAACTTAATAATAATAATAACATTATAAATTACATCATACATAAGATAATAAGTTAAACATTACATTTTTAGATATGGAAGTATATTACAACAAAATATTAGTTCTTCCCATTACATTAATCACATAACAAAATTATTTATCCAAGCATTTACTTTCCAGATCGAGGGTGCGATGTACCTAAAAACATTATCTTATAAAACATGATTAAAACAATTACACATTTCAATAAGTAATTGATTAAGGACTAATTATTCATATACATTAAAGTGACTTTCATATCATAGAATAAATTGTCTTATTTTCTTTTAAAGTTTCTAATTTCATAAATTCTCTTCTAGACATAGGGATATAACTACTAAAATAAAAATATCAAGAGTGTCTCCCACAAACCAGCATATTTAACTTCAAAGTTTTACTATTAATCTATTTTACATCAAGTGACTACCTCATTAATTTGTAAATTAATTTTCTTAACATGGCCATGCAATTAGATATAAATTCTAGTAATCAGGAAATGATCTTCAAGGCTTGTCCATTCAATAGAACATATTTCCAATAATTGCCCATTCACCAAGGCATTATTTCCAATAACCAGGAAATAATTTTTCAAGGCTTGCCCATTCACCAGGGCATTATTTCCAGTAACTGCCCATTCACCAGGGCATTATTTCCAGTAACCAGGAAATAATTTTTTAAGGCTTGCCCATTCACCAGAACATTATTTCTAGTAACCAGAAAATAATTTTTTAAGGCTTGCCCATTCACCAGGGCATTATTTCCAGTAACCAGCACTAGAATTTACAATCTATAAAAATTCATTCTACAATAATAATAATAAAAAAAATATAAACTAATTAATTACTCCAAGGTGTCGAACACCTACATGGTGTCTGTGCGCGTGAAGATGTCCCTTGTTGCTGATTAGGTCCTGCGGCCTTTTCTGTACCAACAAAAATTACTTTGTCATTGTTCACTCATTTGAACCGGTAAAATTCTAATACCCATTACATATTCTTTGATTAAATCCAACACCCTTAATTAAGTTTAATTGACTTTTAATTCAAGAAGGACAAAACCCTCCTTTATGAAACATTTACTTCTTTTTTTTCCACAAAAATCCTTATACAATTTAATCTATCAACATCAATTGTCTTCAATTATTATATAAGATAATTAGGTGATCTAAAGATAACTTACTCAATTGTCACATGAGCATTTCCATAGACATATATGATCTCTTCACATGAAGTCCTCATGCAAGTTTGTTTAGTGTATATATCATCTGATAAACAACTGCATATTAGTTCTAGATAACCCTTAAACCTCAGTTTATGAGAACAACTTATTCATTTTAGAAAGAAAAGAATATAATATGTATCATTCTCAAAAATTGTAATTAATATCAAGTATTAATAGAACATTGATCAGGAACATTTAAAAAATAATGTTATGATGTAAAAGAAATCTCTTAATTATAACAACTTTATAATTTTCTTTGCAAAACATTTTTCCTATGAACTTTGTCTTTACTCTGTACTCATTAATCAAACATCAATGGATATTAAATACAAATAACACCTTTAATAATAATAAATATAATTTTACATCAACAAAGTCAGTGTCACATGTAACAAATTGGTTGGCTATAAGACATATATACTAACAGGCTCGAGGTAGGAGATCGACGTTTAAATTTTTTTGGCTTTTTTCCTCTCTCTCCTTTCCTTTTCCCTTACTAGTTCATTGGGTTGTGTAGAGACTATTGGTATTGTCGATCGGTTATGGCTAATGAGGGGAAGGGAAATCGACGACTAGGCTTGGTTGCTGGATGGTGAAGAGATAGGACTACTTAGGGTGTTATTGTGGAAAACAAAATGGAGCATTATCATATGGCTGCTAGCATGAAGGAAACAAAGGTGATGATGGTTTGATCTAGCATTTGTTGTTGTTGCTTTTTCATAGAAGATAGAGGAGAGGTGGAAGACATGGTGATACTTGGAGTTGGTGAGAGATAAACTTTCTATTTTCTTCTTTTCTTCTCTTTGATTTGTTTTTTTAATATATTTTTAAACGGAAAACATTTTGAATCGCAATTATTACCACACTCCCAAACACCCATATAATTTAGTCTATTGGCTTAACAAAAAGAAAAGGTAAGCATACATATGTAGGATAATTTCGAAGTCACAAACTCACATGAATCTATTACAATTTGAGTCCTCGATTTTTTTTGTTAGGTTTTTTATTTTGAATTTTTTTTTATCAAAATTAAAATTTCTTCCTCTTCCTTATTTCCATACAAAAATAAATAAATCTATTAAGCTAATTAATTAAAATATAAAAAGAATTTTCTTTTCATTATATTATAACTAGTAATTATTGGAGAAGAAGATAATTACAAAAAGATCATAATAGGGATATATAATAACTATGTGTTATACGATTGCTCGTAAAAAAGTAGAGATTGGTATACATAGAATTGTACATTAACATGATTCAAAAAATCATGTTAAT
>Ga0325404_1008663_pt1 | contig 10445 bp, 3 predicted proteins | sample PopdelMetagenome_18_FD_205664 | JGI IMG/M metagenome (GOLD analysis project Ga0325404, IMG submission 205664) | Populus deltoides microbial communities from Bellville, Georgia, United States - Xylem-Control-R1 | ecosystem: Host-associated > Plants > Phyllosphere > Stem > Wood/Secondary xylem...
TTAAAAAAAACCATTAACACAAAATCAAACACTTTAACAACTTCTTTTCTTGTAGTAAAATGGAGATGTATTTTTAAATATATTTATAATTAGGAGAAATCGCAATTTAATATGTCATATGATATTCCGCACCCGTTACAGGTAGAGAGGGGGGAGATTATTAATCCTTTATGTTTTTTGTCCTGTAATGAAAGATGCATGGATAATATTTGGTTCATATTCCAGTTATCTTTCTCTTCTATCCTAGGATAGGAACATGTTGGATAACGCTAGAAAAATTAGATAATTTCTAATTCCACACCCGTAATAAATCGAGCATCTATTTTTTTATGATATAGATAAAATATTATTCTAAAAAAACATAATTATTAAAAATTAAATTTTATATTTTATTTTATTTTATTTTTAATAGAATTAACATGGCCGGAGAAATAACTTGGTATTAAGTTAGTCCTATGTTTTGCAAGCATTTATATTTTTATCATGTAACTAAATAAAAAAATTAAAAAATAATTATTAATTTTAATAGAATTTATTACTCCAGTTGCGAGGTAGGCGAGTTAATCTGAACTAATTAGGATTTATCCAATATATCACATCTTAAAAAAAATTAAAAAAATATATTATTTAAAAAGTATTTTTAAAGTTAAACCTTGTTTTTACTTGTCATCCGAGTTTCTTTTAACCCGTCAAATCAATTAAGACAGCTCATATATATTTTAATTTAAAAGTTTAAATTAGATAAAAAAATATGATCATAAAGTTTTAATTTCATTCGTCGAGTTAAGTTTGATAACACTACCAAATAATTTTTCATGGTATGAATATTAGTTATTTACATGTTAAAAAAATTTGGTTCCGTTGTAGCATAACACAGGGGAATTATCTAATAAGAGAGGAATAAAATTAACATTAAAGGTTAATTCAATTGAAATTAATATACACAGACTTTGGTATTTCACAGTAGAAATGTATAATTAAATGTCAATATCTTTTTTTCACCTTGCTCCTCAAAATCTTTCATGATTTTCTTCTTTTTTTTCTAAATTTATTTATTTTTCACTTTTATCTTCCAACATTAATTTTATTAGATATTTAATTACATGTTTTATTTCAATTTATTTTTTATAAAATTATCCCAATCTTATAATTTGAAGAACAAGTTTTGCAAATTGACCTTATTAAGCCAGGTATTTTTTTGTCATTTTTTAATTAATTTTTTTCTCAGCTTCATTGCTTAATATTGGTTTGACTGTAAATTAAATTTTATAATTGTCTTTTTATTTTCTTTTCAAAGGATTATCACAGTCTTATGACCAAGACTACATGTTTTACGAATTAATCAGATTGATTTGTTTTCTTGTCCTTTTTTTAATTTAGTATTTTTTTTCAATTTCATCGCCCAACATTGTGTTGATTATGAATTGGACTTTATAATTTTTCTTGATTTGTTTTATATGTAGTCATCCCATTCTCCTGCCCTGGGTTTAACATGTTAACTCGGGTTGACGTGGGTCATTTTTTTTCTTTCCAATTTAATCCTTGAACATTGAGTTGATTGGAGTATGCATTTTATAATTATTATTTTTTTGCTTTATATGAAATTATCACAGTATTGTGACTCGGGTTGCAAGTTAGGTCACTTAACTCGGGTTTTTATTGCTATTTTTTAGTTGAATTTTATTTCAATCTCATACTTCGACATTAAATTGATTGAGAATTAAGTTTCGTAGATTGTTTTCAGTTTATGTTTTGTAAAGTTATTATAGTCTCATGACTTGAGTTATGAGTTTTGTTGGTTGAATTTAGTGTTTTTTTGTGTATTTTTTTAAAGATTTTTTTTAAAAAAAAAACCACTCAGCATTAGGTTGATTAAGAATTGAGTTTCATGATTTATATCAGTTTGCTTTTTACGGGATAATTTCGGTCTCATAATCTTAGTTTGTTAGTTTAACCCGGGTTGACTTAACTCGATTTTTTAATTGAATTTTGTTTTTAATTTTATTATTCAACATCAGGTTAATTAAGAGTTGATTGAGTTATTAATGTCTTGTGACCTGGGTAATGGATTTGGTAGATTATCCTGGGTTAATTTGAGTCAATATAACATGTTATTGTTTCAATATTCTTTAAAAGGCGTTGTCTTAATTTTTTTAAGTTAAATTATATTTTTGTCGGTCATCTAAGCTTTTTTTAGACCTGTAAAATTAACTGGATAACATGACGTCAATCAACATGAAATATATTTTTTTATGCTAAAAAACATATTAACAATACCTATATATTTTTTTATATATAAAAAAACAATCATACTCTCAGCATAACATGTACAATGATCCAATACAACATCGGAGGTTTTAAGATCATCAAATAACAATTAATATTAAAGGTTAATTTAACAAGGGATGATTACTAATTAACATTTAATAAGATCGTTAAACGAGGGAAGAATGAAATTAGCATTAAAGGTTAATTTAGCTAATATGAATGGCTAATAAGTTGAATCATTTAAATTGAATTAAATTAAAAAGTTTTAATAAAATCTTGTATTTTAAACTATTTTGAGTGTCTATAAATAAATTTCAAATGAAATTTAAACTCTACAGAGGAATAAATAAGATATCAACAACTCTGATTTACAACATTAAACATGAGTAATTAATGTTAAAATTAATTTTAAAATATCCATCTACTTATTTTTTTTTAAAATAATTTGAAGGAAAAAAATAAAAATGATAATAATAATATATGAAATAAGATGAATTGAATTATATTATTTTTAAATATATAATTAAATTTATTTATTAATTAAATTCAAATTAAATATTATAATTAAATTTAATCATGGTAGAGAATTACTTACAAATCGAATAAAAAAAAGTTTCGAGATCACTGAATAATAATGAAAGGTACGAAGAGATCAAAGCTTGCTTGGACTCTTGGGTAAAAGGGTAAGATGATTTGATTTCTTTTTTTTCTGGTCGAGTAAAAATAACACACGTAAGTAAAAAAAAAGAAGAAGAAGAAGGAAAGGAGAGAAGCTTTGAGATATGTCTTCGGATGCATGATTCACCATCCCAGGTTTTGTATCCTCGCTCCCGGAATAACATCAAAAGTGACCCCCTGCCTGCAAATCGCATCGGGGATGATTAGATAAAACAGGCACGTAAAGAATAATAACAATAATAAAATAAAATAAAATTTAACTATGCAAGCATTAATAAGTTTTGTAAGTATGATTATGGTTGTATTTTAAAGTGTTTTTTATTTAAAAATATATTAAAATTATATATTTTTTTACTTTTTAAAAATTATTTTTTATTGTGGTTATTTTTCAAAGTGATTTTCACTTAAAAATATATTAAAATAATATTTTTTTATTTTTTAAAAATTATTTTTGACATCAACGCATCAAAATAATCTAAAAATATTAATTTGAAGTAAAGAAAAAGAATAAAAAAATTTAATTTTTTTCAAAAATATTTTTAAAACGCAGAAACAAACAGTGCCATTAATACTTTACGACATAGTTTTGAAATCCGGTCCAATTAGTCGATCCGGGACCCGACCAACCCAGGCCCGAACCTATAAAGCTAAGGTCAGTGAATGATACAATGAAACATAAAAAAAATTCATGCAAAAAAATTTCATGCCATTCTTTTAATTTTTTGTTATAGCATTAAGCTGTTTGGGAACGTAGTGTAAACCGTGTTTTCAAAAAAATTATTTTTTTTACTAAAAAGAATTTTTTTATATGCTTTGCATCATTTTGATGCGCTGATCTCAAAAATAATTTTTAAAAAATAAAACAATATCATTTTGATGTATTTCGGTATAAAAAATACTTTTAAAAGTAATTATAATCACAATTTCAAACACGTTTGTAAAGCTTATTAGGCATAGTATGTTTTTTACAATTTTCAAGGCTAGTTTTAAAAGTATATTTAACTTAAATAAATATAAATTGATAACTTTTTAAATATTTTTAATGATTTTGATGTGTTAAAGTAAAAAATAAAAAAATTATTTTAATATATTTTAAATAACTTTTTTTAAAAAAATATTACACATCACAATATCAAACACCTAATTAATGTAACCATGATTGTGGATGTTAAAAAAAAAAATATTCTATAAAACATTACCAAATAAGTTTAACTACATATTTTCAAGTTTTTTTTAGCTGCTAAACGCCTTTTAAAAAAACAAAAGAAAACTAGAATCATCCCAAATACCTTTGCTACTATAGAAAAAAAACTAAAAAGCTTATGCTATATATTTTATTAAATTAAATGCACATAATTGTTTTTCATGTCATTGGTGTTCTAATCATCTATCCAGACAAAACAAGCTTCGAGTGAATTATAATTTAGTATCTATATTTAAAAAACTAACAAGTGAGTCTTTCATCCGTTATATATTTTTTTCAATATTTATATTTTAATTTTTTTTCTATAATTCAACACACCTTATTTTTATATTTCAAAAATACTTTTAAATATATACATTTTTTCTTTATTTCAAATTATTTTTAAATATTTTTATATTGTTTTGATATGCTAATATTATAAATAAAATTTTAAAAATAAAATAAATATTATTTTAATACATTTTATAAAACAATTGTTACTATAATATTACACACTTAAATAAACTAGCAGTTAGATTAAAATATATTAATTTTTATTGAAGAATGTTTAAAAATGTAATAAAAGTTATTTTAAAATTTTTTTTTGAAATATATTAAAATAATAATTTTTTAAAAAATTATTTTTGATATCATCATATTAAAATAATTAAAAAATAATTAATTTAAAATAAAATAAAAATTAATTTTTAATAAAAAAACAGGTTTATTCCATGCTGAATGTTTGATCACTAAACATGAATGTTTTAAACTCAAGGGATTAATTTAATATTTTTCTGAAAAAGCGACTAGGTCTAATTTACTCAAGAGTGCCCAGGGCCCGCGGCGTACATATTTTTACTGGTCCATCAGAGACGGAGCGTCACTGTCGAAAGCCCCTCTTCGTAACGGAGAAATACGTTCATTTTCCAACCGATTAAAATCGATTTTCAAGCCGCCTCCTCCTACTCATAACAATACACAGCGATTTTGAGCTGCTCCTCCGTCCTCTCGCCTAAAACAACGATGGCAACAAGGCCGGTAGCCGATTCGCATAGCAACAGAGCAGCAGTTCAAGCCACAAACGATGACGCTTCCGCCAGTAAACTGTACGCATCAATCTTACTCTTCTATCTTAGTTATATTTCTCGCTGTTTGGTTGCCGAGAAAACGAAAAAACTAAAAATCAAGGAAAACATTACTCGTCACTTATCATCTCTTTTTTCATCACAGGTCTTGTGTTAAGAAGGGATACATGAAAGACGATTATATCCATTTATTTGCTAGAAGACCTGTGAGGCGATCTCCAATAATCAACCGCGGTAATTGCTAAATTTTTTCTTTAAAAAATTTCTATATAATACTAATTGTATTTAATTAATTTCTGTGTGTTGTTTCTGTTAAGGCTATTTTGCGCGCTGGGCTGCTCTTCGAAAGCTTCTCTTCCAGTTTCTTGATTGTGAATCGAATATTGATGGAAAATGCGATACAAAAAAGCAGATATTATCATTCGGAGCAGGATTTGATACCATGTATTTTCAACTACAGGTGCCTGGTAGTTTGTTTGGGTGTTATGATTAATTTTTTTGGCATGTTCTGTTTCAATGTAACCATATAACCTTATGATCTGACATAATTTGCGTAGAGGCACATCCTTTGTTTCAATAGGTTTTTTAATATATGCTTAAAATGAAGCGATTTTTATGTTTTTTACTATCAATTTATTAACTTTTGCTGCGGCAGTTCATTCATTAATTGTGTTAATAAGAACCTGATACCACTATAGGTTTGATTGCAATATTTGTGTTTTTGATGGCAGGATGAAGGAAAAGCGCCATTTTTATATGTAGAGCTGGATTTTAAGGAGGTGAGAGTTTGAAGTTGAGTGTTGCGATAGAAGTTTAGTTTAGTTATCAATGCGCTTATGATATAAAAGTAATGATGATAGAAGTTACCAATGTACTAAATTATTTTCTGTTTCATTAGATTTCGGCTTACCGAGCTAGGTTAATTATTCATCTATACATGCTTGCTGGACCAATGATCGACTATTGATTTCCAAGTTAGATGAAATTAATGCTTTTAAATTTTAGGTAACTAGTAAAAAGGCAGCAATTATTGAAACCAGCAGTCAGTTGAGGGAAAAGCTTGGTGCTACGGCTTCAATCTCACCAGGTAAGTGACTTTGGTTGCAAGGCCATGAAATCCGGAGGTATTCTTAAAAAAAAAACGAGTAGCATCTGTTTCCATTCCTGACAGATTTCTTTTATGGGGTGTGCATGAATTGCAATATTGATATGATTTCAAAAGCTTGGCTTCATTTCTGGTTTGCACTATTTGGCTTCCTTGACCTTGCAGAGAAGGGGGAAGTGCTCAGTGATCATTACAAGCTGCTCTCGGTTGATTTGCGTGATATACAAAAACTAGATGATATCATAGCATTGGCTGGTATGAATCCCAGGTATACATGCAGTCCCAATCCTCTTTTTCTTTAACCAAATCAAATCTCATTAACTTACCTGGTTTGGAACTTGTAATTGGGTCTTGTCTGCTTCTAAGTTTAGAACCCTATTATTCTAAGTAGTCATTATGATGGTTTTAGCTATTTTATGCACCTGAACTTTTTAAGGGCATTATGTTCATATCTCTAGGCATGTGGCTTTTGAGGTTTCTTCTGCTTTTCTCAAAGCATTTTGCTTTGGATTTTTGTCAATTATGTATTTTGTTGCACGCATGATGTTCTGGAAACTTGGCAAGTTTACATCATCAAATAGCTTCTTGAGAAAAAAATTTCTCCTCATACTCAGTTTTTTCCTATCATTTTTCTTATGGATTTTTGTTCTTTGTCTTCATTCTGATACTGGCATCAGCTTGCCAACGTTTATAATTGCAGAATGCGTTTTAATATACTTGGATCCTGAGTCAACTCGTGGTATAGTCGGTTGGGCTTCAAAAACATTTTCAACAGCAGCATTTTTCTTATATGAGCAGGTTTTAAACTTTCTCAAGGCTAATTGACTTATTTCCCCCCCTACATGTTAGTCACTTTTTCTTTATTCATATTCATGTCCTGGCTTGTCTGGTCTGTTTGCTTACAATTTGTTATATTTACATTTTATGGTGGTTGTTCAATAGATACATCCGGATGATGCTTTTGGGCAGCAAATGATCAGAAACTTGGAGGTTGAGTTTTCCTTTTTAATGTATATGTTGATGAATTGGCTTAATTCATTTTATCCTTGACATCTTTTAATGGTTGAAGTGCACAAATAGAACCAAGTAAATTGTCCTTTAGTCAAAATTCCTACCTTCAAATCCAGGAAATTGACTTCCATCACTACCAGCTGAAATACACATCTTTTATTTCTTATTGACCATCCCTAACCTAGGTGCAAGGGAAAGGTAGGAGTGTCATGAGTTAACTTATTGAATCCCTAAAGAAGTTCAGATTTTAAGTCCGAGAACACTTTGTTATATGCTAGGTAATGTGTCCTCCTTTCCAGGCACCAGGCAATTTAGAGTTCTTAATGCTGAATGAGCAATACATGAACCACAGAACTCTCTGGTCCCTTGAGAGATTAAAAATTTATTGCTCTAGTACTGGGTACACCAGGTTGTGCACAGGGCAACGGTTACACAAATAATTCCCTAAATGTCTTGACTACACAACGAACAATACCAGACCTATCTGTTTGTGTTGTAAATGTATTTGTTAAACTAAAGTGTCCTTTTGTTATGTTTGCTTTCAGAGTCGAGGTTGTGCACTATTGGGTATCTATGACACACCAACTTTACTTGCGAAGGAAAAACTTTTTCTTGATCAAGGATGGCAGGTATGTCTTCTGATGAGTTCCTCTTGAGAATCAAACTTGAGATTCTTACAAACAAAGAAAATACAGTGTTGATTCAATCAATCTTGTTCAACAATGTGTTATCTGAGGGCAATGGATTTTCTAGATGCGGCAGTCACTTGATAAGTGGATCCAATTTATGAGAATAGTTCAATAACTAATCATATATATCTAATCATAGTACATTTTGAAGCATAGGCAGTGCAGTTACCAATTATTTTCTCAGGTGTTCCAATTAATTGACTTTTGGTGCATGGATTTTTGTCTGGAAGAGCATCTTACATGGTCAATTAAATATCAGTTCTATTTAGTGCTGGAACCAAAAACTTCAAATTTGTATGGTTTTAGACATTGGCATTGAAGTCGATATTTGGGGGTTTTCTCTTGAAGTTGGTTTAGAATGTGTCTGGCAAGCCTTTATTACCTTCATTTTCTGTTGTTTCTTTTCTCATATTTTAAAAAATTTTCTTGTTACAAAATATGTGAGGTATCAGAGAGCTGTTGCCTGGGACATGCTGAAAGTTTATACTGATTTTATTGAAGCTCAAGAAAGGCGCAGGTATTTGCTTTATAATCCTTGGACATTTCACAAATACTTCATTGCTTTCATCTTTTCTGTTATATTGCCGATGTGCCCAGTGGCCTATTATTGATATACTAGATAGGTGCTGGGAATTATTTCTTATACTTTATCAGAACTTTCTAATCAGTTTCCTAATTATATAGGAGTAATGGGTTCTGTAAATGTGCTATGCTCTGCTTCTGTGTATTTTTTGGCTGAGTGTAATATGTGTACATACTTTGGGATGACATAGTAAATTAGTGGGTAATTATGCTTTTCTAGAGCTCATGGTTTTGGAAACAGGATCAGTCATCATCTGATTACCATGATTAAAAACATGCAAACATATAAGGACACGAGGGCACATTTGCAGAATGCATTTTGGGAGAGGTCAGCAGACCCATTGGTTGTGAAACTAATTGTGGATAGATGCCTGCTTTTGCAATTTAAGAAATTTGGAAAAAGGGCAGCGTCTTTCTTATAACTCTCTTTGGAATATGCAATTTTGAACGGTGGCAAAATGATATCTTTCTGGCTGTTTGAGAGCATGTCTGGGAGTAGAAACCTCAAAAAGTTGTTCGCTTATTAGCCAACAAAAAATAAAAATAGAGAAAAGGAAATATATCAGGAGTGGTTAAAGAGACCACGAGTGCCTGGTTGTAGGTGAGTCTTTCATATTTTTTCCTTTGCAAAAGAATAAATACTGTTGTCTTTTTTGTGAAGATTTTGGTTCGGTTGCAGTTGTGAAAAAAACCAGCCGTAATTCTTTCATTGTCTTGTAAATGATGCTTTTAGGATGATACAAAGGGAATCTTTTTTCCTGTTTGGCTTTTCATCCTTCACGTCTCCTTTTTTTTTAACTAGTTTGTTTTCTGATTTGCTTAACTGTACAACCTTTGTTTTCTTTCCCTTTTTTACCCTGGCATGCTCCTGAGAAGTTTCTCATCCACTATATTCTGGTGATCAGGATTGAACGATTGGAATTGTTCGATGAGTTTGAAGAGTGGTACATGATGCAGGCAAGTCAAATCATTCCTGTTGAAAATGAAAGTGGAAAGTGCCACAGATTCTTAATAAATGACAATGCGTGGTATTCTATGTGCATGGGGTTCAACCTAATTAGAACTAAGCTGTGTCTGCTTGAGAGTATCTGGGGAGTTGTGATTTCTGTTCTGTTTGTCATAAATTCTGGTCTGGTTCTCTGTCATCATTGTTGATTTTGTCTGTCCTAATTTTTCTCCCTAACTCCTTTTTCTCAGGAGCACTACTGTGTGGCTTATGCAATCAACGATGCCATGGTATGTCTACACATGAAACTATTCCCAAACTCTCTTTTCCCCAATCTGTTCTTCTATCCCTTGCAATGTCATTTTCCCTCACAACTCCAGATTTCGTTTTTCATGTTTTAAAATCCGAACGTGAAATGCTAGTGTATTTTAGTAGTAAAAGTTAACAATACATTCACTATTCCTTGGCATTCCAAATGAGTGGTATTGGTAAATCCGAGTAAATTTGAACCATGTTTCTTTTTCATGTGAAGTTAAGGCTTCTTTTCTTTTCTTTTTTTGAATTTGGAACACACACTGCTGCTCAAAACTTAAGTGATTTTGGACATGAAAAGGTTCAGTGTAAGAACAAACAATTAAGTGGAAAAGTATAGTCACACAGTCATATGGCTTGCATTTGATGATGCAGGGATTCTTTGGGGATTTTGGATTTACTAAGACCCAGCCGCACGTGATCAACTCTCCCTCAACAGTAGCATTGCCATGAACACACGAGGCCACAAGCCGGTAATTAGTGTCTAGATAAAAAGTCTCATAAGGTATCTGATGGCCTTTTGAGAATATGCCTCTATGCATATTATTTGTTTGGATTCCACAAGACAGAGCCTTTCTTTTTTTCT
>Ga0325404_1008664_pt1 | contig 10441 bp, 6 predicted proteins | sample PopdelMetagenome_18_FD_205664 | JGI IMG/M metagenome (GOLD analysis project Ga0325404, IMG submission 205664) | Populus deltoides microbial communities from Bellville, Georgia, United States - Xylem-Control-R1 | ecosystem: Host-associated > Plants > Phyllosphere > Stem > Wood/Secondary xylem...
TTTCATCGAAAGAGCTTGATAAGGCGAGACATGTTATTCCATTTATATATAGTGGGCTAAGAAAAACTTAATATGCAAGAAAAGCTTCATACTGAGCAATCCTCGTCGGGAAATTTCAGTGAGCTTTTAGTAACGTCCATAAAGAGACTATTTGCTACATTGAAGATCATTATCCACCATTGCTGTGAAAAAGGTCTTGTCTATTTTTATTTTTTTGTATATAACAAGTTACAATTCCTTAGTTTGTTCTATCATTGTGCCACGAAGACGGTGATGTATTTGTTTGATTTACATCATCAGTGGAATCACTTTCTTTTATATATAAAAATTGAATTCCAGTGGGCTCTTAATTTCTTAATTTATTCCATCAAACAATAAATTTTATCATATTCATTAAATTAAAGACCAAAAAATATTTTTTTAATTATTTATAAGAATTGGAATTCTCTTTACAAATATCTTTGAACTTTTTAAAATAAAAAACAATTGTCCATTTGCATTTAAGTCGCTTCATCAAATTGTATATATGCTTACAACAAAAAGACAATTAAATTGATTAAAAAAACAAAAAAAAGAAGAAGAAGAAGAATTTAGATCGATGCTTAAATATATGCAAGTTTTAAGCCTATAGCTTATGTCAAATTGTTACAAGTTAAAGTGTTACCATCTACAGTGTTCTAATAAAAAATAAAAAGGATTAATATATTCATCTACCTTTATATATTGGGCATATTCTTCAATACACTATTTAGAAATTTTCACTCTTATATGTCCTTATATTTGTATTTTCTCTCATATGCCCTTTTCCCCTAATATTTGGATAAAAATGCCCATAAACCATCAAAAAATGAAATCTAATTTTAAAAATACACAAAATATTATATATTTATATAAAAAAAACCTAGAAAATCTTGAAAAAATAGTAACATAAACCTCAAAAATATACCAAAAACATTGGCAACTAATAAAATTTTGAAAATCCCATGTTCTGCAAAACCCTCTTTGTTGTTTTGGATGTATTTATATTTACGAGGCTTAATTAATGGACATGATTTGTTTTTATTTTTTAGATTTGAAATGGTAGTTCTTTTAAAAAAATAAAAAACCGACTTATAAATTCCTTTTCTAGGCTTTTTAATGCTGTTATTTTTTATGGGTTTTGTTCTAAGTGTTTTTGTATTTTTGTAAAAAACATTTAATGTATTTTTTTTCATTTTATTGACTTTTCAAAATTAATATTTTTCAAATGGTTATTGAAAACTATGGTATGAAAATTAAGTGGCAAAAGGGACATATGGGAGAAAACAAGAATATAATTTATTGTAAATTGAAAGTTCAAGAATTTAAAATTTTCAGTTGAGATAGTTCGCAGACTATTCTACAGAGACGGATGCATCCAAACATGCATCTCCTAGGATAAGCTGGTGAGAAACCAATTATTCACTTATCACATGTCCCAAATACTACACTTAATTATAGCCAATGAAGTAACTTATCCCGATTCCCAAATAGAAAAGAAAAACCGAAGCAAGACAAAAGATGAGCTTGAGAATGAATCTTTCTAGCATTTCCTTTCTCCACGCACATGCATTCGCTGGCAGATGATGTTTTGGGTGGAAGATCGATATTTAAAGTGCTGATCGCAGTCATAATAACATATGTATTTTTTAAATATAAATATATATATTTTCTTTGAAACAGTTTATGAATCTATTAAAATAAAATCAAAACATTTTCCTGCGACTCCATGCCTCTTTATAAATAAATAGGCAAAACAGGGAGTCCACGAAAAGGCATGGGTGACCAAAGGGAGGGTACGTTGTCTTGATGCATGAAACAAGAATATTTGAACTAGGAGAAGGAGAGCCGGGGAGAGGGTCCGTGTAAATTGTGGCACCATTACTCCTCTTCAATTAACTCACAATTAATACTCTCTCTATTTCTACAGACATGAGTATAAAATTTGAATTAGACTCTCTTCAAAACCATCAATTCGTATATTTCTATCTTACTTTGCACTAATTAATAGGTTAAAAGTTTTATTAGTTGATGCAGTAATATAGAGCTATTTCTCATTTATATATTAATCAGAATCTCAAATGGCGAGCTTTCAAAAACAACACTACATCAGTTTTTATTTGATCTTTACATGATATAGAGATAAAAATTTTGAGTTGGGTGATTTTGACAGTAAGAAAAAATATGAATACGTGAAAACACATCTTTTTTTTTTTTTAGTTTCTAGATATGTCAAAAAAGAAAAAAAAAAGGAAATATAAGAGTACGTAGACCTTATATAGAGAAGGAATATGCGTAAGGTAGACATGTATATTTGCTGTCCACATACATGGCATTAAATGATTGACGAAAAAATATATATGATATTGAGTGATATCAAGTTTTTATATATATTAATAAACAACAAGAGCTCAGAAAGAGTAGAAGCAAAATAGGTCTAAAGATTGCTTGTTTTCTTCTCTTCATCTCCGGATTGTAGTTGTCCCTTTCTATACTTTTCTCTTGGTTCTTTGTGGGTTTCGACTTAATCTTTCCTCTTGGTTCTTTTTGGGTTGTATCTGAAGGGCTACAAAGGAGGTAACATATCCAAGACCAGGATTTTTTTTCTTTTTTTTTGTTTGAATAGATATTATTGCTTGCTTTTTACAAGAAATTGAGTTTTTCCTCAGTGGAAATGCTATACATAGCATAGCCCTCGAGTATGTGTTGATCCTATTTGGTCAATTTTGAGTTCTAGATTTGCTTGCTTTGAAGAAAGAGAGAGAGAAGCTATATTTTGCGTAAATACATCTTGAAGATGGCCGCTGCTTCGTCATCTGCACCTTTCTTCGGCCGGGCAAGGGAAGAACATCAAAACCAGATAATACAACAGCATTCTTCAACAGCCACTTCCTCTACAGTTCCAACCACAGGACCTCAAAAGAAGAGAAGAAATCAACCTGGAACACCAAGCAAGTAGCTCTCTTTATATCCTATATGTCAATCCCATGTTACATATGTTACTATCCCCTAATCCGATATCAATCAAGAATACCTAACGCTAATTATACCAACTTTCATGCAACAGTTGAAGTATTGACAAGCTTTTTTTAATTTCTTCTTCTTATACATGTTTTATTCCTTATATTAATTACCGGCCAGCTAGTTCTTGTTCTAAAACTAAATATTGTGGCGATAATTTCTCATTACAGATCCAGATGCAGAAGTGATAGCACTATCTCCCAAGACTCTAATGGCAACAAACAGGTTCATATGTGAGGTATGCAACAAAGGGTTCCAAAGGGAGCAAAACCTACAGCTCCACAGAAGAGGACACAACCTGCCTTGGAAGCTAAAGCAGAAGACTACAAAAGAAGTGAAGAGGAAGGTGTATCTGTGTCCCGAGCCCACATGTGTTCATCATGATCCTTCTAGGGCTCTTGGTGACCTTACTGGCATAAAAAAACACTACTTTAGAAAGCACGGTGAGAAGAAATGGAAGTGTGAGAAATGCTCAAAAAGATATGCTGTTCAATCTGATTGGAAAGCCCATTCTAAGACTTGCGGTACTAGAGAATACAGATGTGACTGTGGCACTCTTTTCTCAAGGTAACTATTTAATTCTTTCTCCATTATTAATCATATAACCATAATGATATTCGTCATAGGTATTAATTCATCGTAGCTATAGACAAAAGTGTGGTGATAAAAAGCTTTGTAAGATTGAGAGACTGAGAGTTTGAGAAGGCTGGGGCGGGCGGGGAAGTCCAGTAGTACCTTTCTTCTCCCCTTTTGGATTACTCGTAGATTGGGTCTTTCGGCCTAACTAATCTAAGCTAACTCCATCTCTCTCTCATGCACCCACTCGACAGAAAGGACTAGTTGCATGTGAACAATCTGTGAAACTGCCATGCTGTGTGAAGGTCTCCAAAAGACATGATGATTAATTAAGGAAAAAAAACACAAGAAAAAAAATAAACAGAAAACTATTTCTTCATCGGTAACACCGCCGGTCCTTCATCTCTTTTCTCTATTCACGTGTTGTTGTTATAGAGTGTGTCAGGTAGTATATTGTTACTGGGTTTGTTCTCATGCGAGTTGGATGGATTCATATGCTATCTAGTTTGTTCTCTTCTGGGTTGGCTCAGTTCTTCCAAGTACTTCTTCCCATGAAAACGTTAGGGTTGCGGGGTTGAGATGCATCTCCATCTCTCTCCTCTTCTCAGAGAGAAGCGGTAATTAAGTAACTAAAATTATCTACCCTTCATATTGTTTTTTCCTTTTCTTATCAAGGGGCCGGGGGAGTGAGACAGAATGTTTTTACGGTCTTTTGAAAGCATACCAGTCTCTTTTTATCAGAGGGTTCCTGAGAATGTGGTCATTTATTGACAATTTTCATGGAAATGGAAAATACTCCTTCAATAGAAAGGAAGACTCTTCATGGATTTTGCATCAATTGAAGCTAGTTTCCGAAAAAGGCTTCTGGGTTTCTGGTTTTTCATCTAATAGCACATAATACTTTTATTCATTTATTGAAGAGCCACTACCTAAAATAGTATTTAGATTTGGATTGATTTATCCCTCTTTTATTTTCTGATTCCAATATATAATTCTTTGCCCTACATTTTCTCCCTATTTCTTCAGAAATAAAAGTCTTCTTTTCATATATTTGTTTGCCATTTTCTTTTCTCTTTTCTTTTACTTCAGAAAATATTCCTATTTTCCTACGCGAAATTCATGTGATATAAAGAGAAAATATTCATGTGACCATTCGTAGATTTGGATTGATATATCCTTCTTTTCTTTTCTTTTTTGGGCTTCAACTATTAACATTATCGTGGGAAGGGGGAGAGGTGACAATGCTAAACATTTTTTCTCCTTATCGAAGGCAACGTTCATAGATTTGAATGATCACATAGAATATTAGCATTTGAATTTAGCATCTTAGAAACGGCTAGTAAAAAATAACTTATCATTATATGTAGTTGTGCATTTTCAAATTTATCTGTCTCAAATTCCTTCCATCTTTTCCATTGATAACTGAGTGGTGGTCTAATGACTTTCTTTTCATGGTTTAACTGTTGCAGGCGTGATAGTTTTATCACACATAGAGCTTTTTGTGACGCACTAGCTCAGGAAAGTGCAAGGCATCCTACCAGCTTAAATACTATAGGAAGTCATCTGTATGCAAATAACCACATGAGCTTAGGCTTCTCTCAAGTGGGTTCCCAAATTTCCCATTTACAAGATCACCACCCATCTGGTAATAACATGTTACGGCTGGGCAGTGCTGGGGCAGCCAATTTCGAGCATCTAATCCCTCCACCTAACCCTCCTTCAATGCCCATGATGCCTCCATCTGGTTTCTTCATGGGAGATGCAAACCAAGGGCCATTTCCAAACAAATCTTTACATGGGCTAATGCAACTTCCTGATCTTCAAAGCAACACTAACAACCCGGCTTCCAATCTGTTTAACTTCGGCTTCTTTTCAAATAATAGTAACACAGGCCGTACAAGTAACAATGACAATGCCAACACTGGAAGCACAACCACAAACTTAGTGAGTCCCGGATTGTTAAATGCTAACCAGTTCAACAACGTCAATGGTGCTGGCCAAAGGACATCAGTTTTCCCCACCAACATGAGTGGTGATCATGTTGGATCGGCTATGTCTTCCCTTTTCAATACTTCAATGCAACAAGAGAACATCACACCGCATGTGTCTGCCACTGCATTGCTTCAAAAAGCGGCTCAGATGGGTTCAACTACTAGCAGCAACAGTCCAAGTGGTTTACTGAGAAGCTTGGGGAGTTCTTCAACAACTGGTGCTAAATCTATTAGGCCACTTGTTTCCACCAACTTTGGCAGCAGTTTCAGCAATGCAAATGTAGGTGAAAGCTTAGAAACACACATGGAAAGTGAAAGCCAACTTCAAGGATTGATGAATTCTCTTGCCAATGGAAGCTCATCAATTTTTGGAAATGAACAGGACAACAGCTACACTGGGTTTGATAGCTCAAGTTTTAGCAAAGCAGACGAAGGAAATATGCATCAAGGTCTTGCTGGGTCAGATAAACTGACCTTGGATTTTTTGGGTGTTGGGGGCAGAGTAAGAAACATTGGTGGAGGGTTTCCACAAAGACAGCAACAAAATGGCATCAATAATATATAAGCTCCGTTGACCCTGATATATATAAAGTCAGCACAAGCTTGTCCACCGTTTGCAAGGGCATAATTACAGTGGACAGCATTTAATAAGGAAAAAAAAAGGAGAGGCGGTTTAGGTATGCATGTAATATTTTCTTAAGACTTTATTTTGCATCAGGTACGCATGTAGAAGATTGAATATTCTGTAGATCTTTTGGCTCCATTAGGGTTTCCAGCAGCAAATGTGCACAAGGCTTCGTTAAGCTAGATTACTGTGTTCTAATGACCAATGACTATGTTTTTTTCTCCGTGTGTACAGTATATAAATGTGTGTGTGTGCATACACCTTCCCCCTTGCTTTGGTACTGGTACAATGTCCCGAGCTTATTCAGCACATATATGGAGTAGGTACTCCCTCTCTCACAACACGAAACAAATTTTTGTTTTGGGTTTATATTGAATGTAGAAGGTGAAAAGGGTAGAGAATTGCTCTCAATATATAACCGACAAAATGAAAAGAAAACTCGTTTTATGGAGCGATAATTTTAAAGCAAATTGCAAAGAAAAAATCCATTGTGATTCGTATCCTTTCTGCATATCTGATCATGAGGAAGGTTGTTACGTTGAGTGGAATGTCAGGAACAAGGACACGTAATAATATTTTAATGAAAAAGCGACACCCAGCTGATGACATCGAAGAGACTAGACAAGTACCAATTCGATTTGTTATTTGTCCAGTTGATGCATGTTAATTATTTAATGTAATATGAAAAGCGAAAGGATTAAAGAAGGAGAAAATGATGCGAGTCGATTTCTTAATTTATTATTTCTAAAAGAATTTGTTTGCTCACCTAATACCTAACCCTACCTGAACGTATACAGCAATACCAAAACCTAGAAGAAAATTGCTAAATTTCAGGCTCCTTGTTGACATTCTGTGGACATTTTCTACACATGACTTTTTGTTCCGATGGCTTTCTACGTTGACTGCTTTTATCTTAAGATAACATGCAGTCGCGTAACAAAGCCCACGTTAGAGTTTTTTTTTTTTTTATCCCCCTCTTGTTGGTATTGGTGTATAAAAAAGAACCAAAGAATTTAATACTTTTAATTGGATTCTTTAAAAGATTGTGTCTTGGCCTGTGGCCTTATGAGTACTGATAGTAATCCTGGCCATATATTCTGCAGAAACGGCAGGAAAAGGCACCATAATTGTTCGCTATCGCAATTATAGGGCAAACTCGTGTGGCAGTTTTGTCGTGATTTCTGTCTGTTCTATCTCCTTAATGGAATCATTACTCCGTGACTGTGAAAGTAATGTCTAACATGCTTTCAAATTTTGAACTTCTCCCCCAAAGCATTGTTTTGAAACTTTCTTCTCCAGGCTCGACTCTGTTGATTGTTCAACTGATGATGCAGTTGGTTACCTCGGTAGAAAAGCCTATGAGATACGTAGGCATCGAGAGCTTTTGGGTTGGTTGAGCTGACCACTTGCTCCTCGAGATATAAAGCAGCTCCTTCCTTCTTTGCTTTTCAGTTTTCTAATTCTGACCGAATTGATCGATCTGAATCTTCAAATATTTGTTTTGTTCTTTATAAATAAATATAATACATTTACATGATTTTTAAGTCAAGTTGGCTGATTGCCTCTTCAAAAACAAATAGAATATGGTCATCGACAAATCCAAACAACCTGTACATGACAAATAATAATGAATATCTTTCTCTGTTGAATCAAGCAACTATTATTCTATAATCGGAGCGGGTAGCTCTTCAAAAGCACAAAGCAATGATACCAGGCCCCCCTCCATTAGTTTATGTTGACGGTAAATGGTTATGTTTCTTGAATTGTCTTCTTCTATTTGGCTTGTTAGATAATTGAGTATAACATTGAGTTTTGTGTTCCATATTTTTTTCAAGGGAAGCGATATATTAATACTAGTTGAGCTACAATACTGGTTCAATTAGTAGTTAATTTGGTGTTTTTATTATCAGATTTAATTAATATTTACTAATGAAAATTTGATGTATATATATATAAAGTGACGTGTAGATACTTGTAATATTTAAAAAATAATATAAAATTATTATTGAAATCTAGTATGATACCTTAAATTTTTGGATTATTTAACATGATATTAAAATCTTAAAAATTAAAATATTATATTTTGAATCTTATCATTTTTATTCTCTCTAATTAAGTTTAAGATTAATCATAAAACTAAAGGACTTGTGTAAATTTCAATTCTAAATAATTTTTATTTAAAAAAATATTATAAAATTATTATTAGAACCCTACTTCACTGTTTAATCTTTTGAATTATATAAGATTATTCTTTATATATATCTCTATGTTGGGCTATATATAACCCAGCTTGGATATGTACGTAAGCTTTAAATTTATATCTAAGTTGGGCTATATTTCTTTTAAATATACAAGTAGCGAATATTTGCATATCACTTCAGAACACCACACACAAGTCTCTTATGACTTACTGAAACCCTAACTTTTTTCTCTTTCCTTTCTCTTTAACAAAGTCCCCCTCCCTGAAAAATAATTATTGTAGTCGTCGATGATATTACCGATCGCAGCCACTTCTTAATTTTACTTTCTTCTCCTTTCTCCTCCCTCATTTTTCTCTCCTCTTTTCTTTTTTTTTTCTATTTAATTTTAATAAAAATATGATTTGTGTAATCTTTAGATTGAATTATTTTTGTATTTATAGATAGATATAAATCAGTGTCTAGATCTACATTTTATAGTTTTTTTTTATTTGTGTCCCCCTCTAAGCTTGGTTTTCTCTTATTGAGGACTTGGTTCCTTGTCATAGTTTTTTTTCCCTTTTAAATAAGAATTTGGTGATATTTTCTAATTGGTTGGAAGATTTTGATATTAATCGACAAATATTATTTCTAGTGCAACATAAACATGTTTTTTTTATATAGTATTTGGTTATTATCTTTGGATAGAAAAGACAGGGATAATAGAGATAAAAAAAAATAAGATAAAGATAAAATTATATTTGGTAGTGATATACAAGAAAAAAATTATTATCTTTGTATCCTATTTGATTATGGTGGATAAGAAATAATAAAATAAAATAAAAATTTACCCTTAATATGTATTGTTGTCAAACTTATATATTGAAAAAAAAATATTATATTTTCTTTTACTTTAATTTGTATTGAATGTTGAAATTAATAATATTATAATAATCTTAGTTATAAAATCAGGACTGGCCTAGCGGATTCACCTGGGGCCTAGACTGGCCCGAGTTTAAGAAAAAATAAAGGAAAGATTGACTTGACCTGACATGATAAAAAAAACTTAGGGCAACTCGGTATAAAACACATGTTAAAAACTCGTTGATTTTTTTGACAAAAAATCTTTGTCAAAACAAGGTTGCTTTGACTATTTTTATAAAAAAAATTGAGTTAATCAGGTTTACTCTCCTGACTTGTGACTTTAACCTTGCCTCGTATCAACACCCGAGTCAGGTTTTAAAATTATGATAATAACTATTTTTATCCACACGTTTACCCGGGTCAACCTGTGTTGACCCTCCTGATTCTTAACATAGGTCTTATCCTGGTCGACCTTTAAATCGAGTTTTGAAACTATAATAATCACATTTTTTATACTTACATTGACTCAGGTTAGATTGGGTTGACCCTCTTGATCTGTGACCAGGCCTTGTTTCAAATTGACTCCAGAATTGAGTCTTAAACCTATGATAATAGTTAGTTTTAATTTTATGTTCACCCTCCTGACATGTAATTAGGGTTTTGTCCCGAGTTGACCCCCGAGTTGAATTTTAAAACTATAAAAGTAATCACTTTTGTTCTTATATTGACTCGGGTCAACAGTCAACCTCACTCATAACTTGAGCCTTTGTCCTTGGTAGACCTCTGAAACAAGCTTTAAAACTATGATAATAACTACTTTTATTTTTATATCGACCCGATTCAATATGACGGTGACCCGGGCCCCGACCAGTGACTTGGGGTTTGCTCCGCGTTGGGTTTTAAATCTATGATAGTAACCATTTTTATCCTTACATGTCTTAGTTAGATAATTTTAGAATTAAGAGTTTTTATAATGATATTTTAGAAATAAAAAAATTTTAAATATTTTCTTTGGTTACATATTCTCTTTATACCTCATATTTTGAAAGCATAAAAAATCACTCCAAAAATATTCCAAGACATTTATTTTTATGTTTCATTCTTCGTCTTTTTAACCAAATTATCTTTATTGTCTTTTTTTCCTTTTGTTCCAAGAAAGGAACAAAACA
>Ga0325404_1008665_pt1 | contig 10439 bp, 6 predicted proteins | sample PopdelMetagenome_18_FD_205664 | JGI IMG/M metagenome (GOLD analysis project Ga0325404, IMG submission 205664) | Populus deltoides microbial communities from Bellville, Georgia, United States - Xylem-Control-R1 | ecosystem: Host-associated > Plants > Phyllosphere > Stem > Wood/Secondary xylem...
ACAAGAGATTAATATAAACAAAACTTAAGTATTACAAAAGATAAAGAAAGAGCAAGAGCATGATCTTGATCTGAACACCAAGATGCCTAAATACATGGCAAATGCCTCCTTTTATAGGCCAAAATTCAGAACTATTGATTTTTTGACTAATTGATGAATGGGTAGCCACATCTTGACTTGGTGACAATTCTTATCTTCTTGTCTGCCAAAAAGGTCATTGATAATGTCATAATTTGAACAAACTTAAATCATGAAAGTTCTAGGAAATTTTCTCATCTTTCCAAGGTAAACATTTGAGATCATTTGGACTTCTAGAACTCAAGATATGGGCTGAACACTGAACAGTGTCTGGGCTGCAGGACAGATTCGGACTTTTTCGTTGTTGCTACAATTTGGACTTGCAAACGACCTTGTTAAATCTTGGGCTCCACATGAAAGTTGTAGGCCTATGTCTTACCTTTCCATCCATATAAAGTAGACCTAAATTTGAGATCTACAGCTCCAGATATGACCTGATTACTGAATAATGTTCCAGTTTGGACTGCACCAACATCTCTTTTCTAAGTTTGGCCATCTCTTTGTCCTTTTAATTTCAGTACTTCAACTCATCAATCAATTCTTTCATTTATGTGATAGGCCTGCATTTAAGATGAACATTTACCATAAATTAAAGGTATCTTATATTATTAGATATGTTATTATAAAACATGCTTTAGTTAAGGAGTTATTGATACTTCAAGTGCAAAATGATGATATAAAACCTTGATAAAAATGCACTTTTAAGTACTAATCAGCTGCCAAGACAGCAAGAGATAAAAAAACTCCAACTCAATGGTGGGATTCTTATGGAGATTAATGTCCAGAATTACAAAGGTTTGCAATCCGAGTTCTAAGCTTGACTTGTACTTCATCTGGATGTGAGCGTAATTGGAGTGCATTTGAAATGGTGAGTTTTTTTATTTTATTATTTTAAATGTTGAAATATTTGATAAAAATATTATAAATTTGAATTGAATTATTTATTTAGGTCCATACAAAACGAAGAAATTGTTTGCACCAGAGAAAAATGAATGACTTGGTATTTGTAATGTGCAATCTGAAATTGAATGATAATCAAGTCAAAAAGCAAGCAGATGATTTTGGTGTAGAAGATGATCTTTCATCTGATGATGATTGGATAACCGAGGGAGAAAAACATTCAAACATTGATTTGCTTGGTGCTATTGACAATGCAACACAAAGAAAAAATGGTAATGAAGATGAAAGTGATGAAGAAGAAATTCTAATGATGCTGAAATAGAAAGTCATGGTACTGAAGATGATTTGGAGATTCAAATTGATGATATTGGTGTTGGTACTAGTAGTAGCACTAATGCTCATAATATTGGTGTTGGTACTAGTAGTGACACTAATAATCCTCTTGATGCTAATGATATTGATGAATGTCTGGGGAATAATGAGGAAGATGAAGGCAATGAAGCTGGTTTTAGTTTACATGACACACCAGCAGATTATTTGTTTTAAGTTTGTTAATTATTAGCTAATGAATAGTTATTTAAATTATGTATGGATTTTTATTTGAAGCATATATTTTAAGGTGCTATGAATTTTTATTTGAAACATAAATTTTTTTAATGTATTTTAAAATTCCTTACGATTCGTTTTTACGATCCGAGTTTGGTTTGCATGTTCCGTGCCGTGTCAAAATCGCAATTTTGACATCCTTGCCTATAACATTGCTACCAAACCATCTTCAGCATAGCAAACAGTTGGGAAAAAAAAATGGAAGGGATAAATAAGGAATGTTGATCCAAGAAAGAGTGTTGAATTATCAATCATTTTGTTATTAAACTTTGTTATTCTATATTTTATTTTTAAGTATGTTTTCCATGTGTATTGAGATCACATCACATCCTTTTAAAAAAATAGATCTTTTTTTTCTCTTTTTTTATAAAAAAATCGAGAGATTTGTTTTGTGAAAGTAATACTTGGTGTTTTTATTGTTGTCCATAATTGGATAAATATAATAGTAAAAATGATCAAACCCCAAGGTGTGTCATGCAAGATGCTAAGCGGAAATCTCCACCCTTTTGAGACTTGTAAAATTAACCTCGTAACTGATCCCATGATTTTGTTTAAAACATTGTGACCAAACCAATTTTGTGAAAACTTTTTGCCAAAACAATCCTGAAAATTTTAACTTTAGTTTCAATCTTATAAATAAGTTGGTGTTTTCTCAAAATAGCATTTAGGCATCGTACTTATAGGACGGTAAACGAATTAATCAATCAATTCTCATTCTGAGGTGACTAATAACTTGAACTAATAAGGAAATTAAAAAAGAAAAAAACCTTAGTTACACATATACCATGTCTCTTGAAGCTATGTTTTTTTATAAATTAAGATCAAAAGTTACCATGCCGGAAAACCAGCAAGTTCAGATACATATACAAATTGAAAATAGGCTCCCAAGCAAAAAAATACAAGGAATAGGCAGGTTATGCATACATAGACCAACTAACCAGGCATCAAAGAGAAACCTATATTTTATACACAAATAACATATAGGGAGCAAGCTCCCTGCAAAAAAATAGGTTATACAAGGCCAAAACCAAAATGTGCAGGAAAGGTTAAAAAAGAAACCACATAGTGAAGGTGTCTAAGCCAACCCTACCAGTAGCATAAAGCAACCAAAATCCATATTAGAACCCGGACTCCAAAGGAGCCAAAAGCAAAGCCGAGCAGCCTAGCTAGCAGAGACCAGCAAGCAGATCAATAAAGACAGAGGGAGCACAACAAATAACAAATCACCTTCCAGTAGAAACCAGAGCATCCAGCAAATAAAGGAGCGAGCGCTGGAAGAAACACCAGCTAACCCAACCAACAGCACAAAGCAACCAAAATCAATATTAGAACCCGGACTCTAAAGGAGCCAAAAGCAAAGCTGAGTAGCCTAGCTAGTAGAGACCAGCAAGCATATCAACAAAGACAGAGGGAGTACAGTAAATAACAAATCACCTTCCAGTAGAAACCAGAGCATCCAGCAAATAGAGGAGCGGGTGCTGGAAGAAATACCCATTAGCATAAAATAACAAGAACAATGGCAAGCCATGCAACAAACACGCTAGAAGAAAAATAAAAGACCAGCATAAGAGACTCTCCCAGCCATTCCCAGAACCCTAGTAAAAAAGCAGGAAGCAAAAATAGATGAAGTTGCAGACATCCCAGACAAGCAAAGAAACATCATAGTTAGAAGCAGCAAGAAATATTCACAGCAACAGGAGACACAAAAGCAGAAAAGAGGAAGACAGTAAGCTTTCAAATAGGCCAGAATACAAATAACCAAATCCCATGTGAAGACATTCCAGAGCTTAACCTAAAACACTATAAGCTAAGGGATTAGATTCATGGAAGTACAAAACTGTGTGGAAGAGAATCTGAAACTTACAGAGTAAATAATCAATAGATTTATCAGTATTATCAAACACTATTCTATTTCGTTCTCCCCAAATAAGATACATAACCAAGGCTAAAGAAACTCTGTGCATTCTTGACTACAACCACTTCTTGTTAGCACTAAGACCTTGAATGCACTATGCAGAGTAGTCATGCTCCTATTAATCTGCAACCAGGACTTAACCTTCCTTTAAAAAAGGGAAGTCCAATGGATTCAATATTTTAGTTGTATGCTTGATGATATGTAATGGATTCAATATTCCTTAACTCATAAAACATAGTTCTTTCTAAGTCCAAACTAACCATACTGGACGATGTCAAAATATATTGGTTTTAAATGATTGTGCCTAAAACAAGAAAAGGTCATTTTTGCTATCATTTTCATATTCAAAAATGAATATATCCTTTGTGGTCCTCATTTGAACCCAAATAAGTTTTTCTTCATGAAAACCTTGACTAGGATCACTAGGGGTAGCTAGAGATTCAAAAATCAAAATTAAAAAAAGTTGTGAAAAATCCAAAAGCAAAAGAACCTAAAGAAATCCAAATGTTGGGGGGTATGTCCAAGTCAAAAATAAAATCAAAATGACAGTCAAAAGCAAATGAGGGTGCCCAACTAAAACAATAAAAAAAAAAAGCAAATATAAGAAGTACGACAAGAAAAGAATGAAAGATACATCAACTCAAATAAATAATAGTGATTCTAAGTTTTTAAAACCCTGAAACACTTTTTGAGCCTATGAATTCTTTTTTTTCATAGCCAATAACCATAGTCTACATTACATGTTTTTAAATTTTTTTTTTAATCAATTAAACAAACAACTTGGATCAATAAGTGGCACTCTCAAAATACGAAAAAGAGTCATGATATCATGAATAAGCTACTCATTATTCTACATGCTAATAAAATGAGTACTCAATAAGAGAAAAAAAAATTCTCAACAAAGCCTCAAGCTTCCACTCGAGCCTTTTGCTTTGAAACTAACAAAAAAATGGTCATTTAATCACATAGCTTCAGCAATTACAAATCTCACCTACATAAAAGGTCAGATCATCCTTTCCAAAAAAATAAATCCCTGAGTTATGACAAAATGTTTTAAGCTTACTTCGGGTCAGTTTCTATTTTCAAATGCAAGAAAATCATTTGAACCATAGATAATACAACTTTTGAGTTAACACTTTTTTCTCAAAATGTATCTTATGAATCATCAACAAAAGACCTATAAAATTGTATAATTGTATTGAAAGACATGGCTTGGGAACTCAAGCAAAGAAATACTTTCTAATTTACATCTCAGTGATTTCATTTCAATCGGGAGATACACAAAGACAAAATCATTAAAATTTGTGAAGTGGTCTTAAAGCACGAAAAAATTATTTATTGAAAAAAAATTCATTTGCTAATTTTTCAAAGTTCTTAATAAAGGATTATGCAAATCTTTTCATGGTCACTAGAAGAACAAACACATCTAAGTCAGTTGGAGTGATTCCACTTAAAAAAGCTCAATGTGATGGCAATAGTCAAGTGATGATCACAAGCCTTGAGTGATTAAAAAATCCTTGATGAGGATATTGATGCATGATGCACTAGTGAATCAAGCAACTAGAAAAGGTTAAGTCAGAAAGTAGCAAGCCTTGTTATTATTGAAGAATATGGATCACTAAAGACAAAGAGGAGCCTATATTTTAAACCATGTAAAGATGCACAAATGTCATTTAACCCCAAAACATTGAACAATGTGTTTTGTAGAAAAATTATATATATAAAAAAAAAAAAACCTAGTTGAACCTAACAAGTTTAAGTAAATTCAAGGAAACCAAGGCTTGTTGAGTCTTCTTTCAAGATAAGAATTCACAAATAACAATCCAACAATCATGGAAACCAAAAAAGGAATTTTAAAACTTCAACTTTTTTAGATAGGTCACCTCTAATGATCAATTTCAAGTTTCAACAGCTCGAGGTAAGTTGCCTCTCAAATAACCAATTTCAACTTCTCGAAGTAGGTCGCCTCTCAAAAGATCATTTTTAGAATTTCAGGGTAGATCACCTCTCAAATGACCAATTTCAATATTTTGAGGTAGGTTGCCTTTCAAATCACCAATTAATCACCTTTTATTTAACTGATTTTAAAATTCTAAGGAAGATAGCCTTAATAATATGACCAATTTAAAGGAAGATAGCCTCAACAATATGACCAATTTCAAGAAAGATCACTTTAATAATATGACTAGTTTGAAAATTTCAAGGAAGATAGTCTTATTAATTTGACCAATTTCAAGAAAGATCACCTTAATAATATGACTAATTTGAAAATTTTGAGGAAGATAGCCTTATTAATTTGATCAATTTCAAAATTTTAAGGAAGGCGCCTTAACAAAGATCGCATCAACAACATGATTAATTTTGGTGAAAGTCACCACAACAATATGACAAATTTTAAGGAATGTCCCCTTAATAATATGACCGCTTTCAATATTTCAAGGAATGTCACCTTAACAATATAACCAATTTCGAGGAAAATTGCCTTAACAATATAACCACTTTCAACATTTTGAGAAAGGTCGCCTCAACATCATGACCAATTCTAAGAAAAGTCACCTCACCTATATGACCAATTCTAAGAAGGTCACCTTAATAGTAAATTCTATGAAAAGTACTTTTAAAAACACAATGTATTGTAAGCATACTAAACAAATTCTATGAAAAGTACTTTCCATATGACTATGTATTGTAAGCATTGTAGAGAGGTGGAAACTATTGTAACTTGATTTTGACTGCATTTAAAAAAAAAACCAAAAAATAATGGAAAGAACAAAAAATTCAAATCATATGTTTCCAACCATTCAAATATATTTTATGATTATTGATATATTTTAAAATTAAAATCCAAGAAATATATATTTTTGTTGTACTCATGCTATTTTTTTGATTTTCAACATCTTTTCAAAAAAAAACCAAAATTCAAAATATGTTGTCGACGTGTTTCCATTATTAACACGTCCATTCTAAAATCTCAATTAATTTTATAAAATTGATGTTAATGTGTTTTTTGAGAAAAAAAAAAGACCAAAGCACAAAGCAAGAAAATAGATAACCAAAATGAAACCAAATTGCTTAGGGACCAAGCAATTAGAAAGAAGATACAAAAATAACCTAAAGGAATTGTCCAGAAAATTCCAGAAAAAATAACTTAAGGGGGATTCACTAAAACTTACATACCAAAAAAAAAGACCCACTCTCTCCCACAAAGAAGAAAAAACTTGGGCCTTTATTTTATATAACCTGGTAGTCACCTGCATAAAAAAAATGAAAAAAAAAGAGACCATTCTTTACCCTCCCAAAACCTACATGGTAGTTTCCACTCTTGGCTAAAACAAAAACAAAACTCAAGCTCCCACTCTCTCCCTTACTCTTAAAAGAAAAGAAAAAATAAAAGCAAAACCACAACCACAACCACTATTGAAGCAGCCACTACGTAACCTTCATTTCCCTCTAGCCCATTATTTTTTCCGCAACAACCACCATACTAAGATAGCTTGCAACATCCTAATTACCAGAACAGCACACCAATCATAATTTAGGGGAAAACATGGTAAATGTTTTTTTAAAATCAAATTCATAGAAGGGTCCACCAAAATTTCAAAAAAATCTCTCTTGTACCAAGAGGTTCCAAGTGACAACAACCTGTTACACTTTTATTAACCATTTTTCAATCACGACCCAATCATCTTGGGTCTCAATTTCAACAATTAACATTAATGCAATTGTAATCTCTCAAACATTAATATAATAGAAATTGAGTATTAAATGGCACTAAATAAGTAAACACATATATGTAGATTATAAATACATGAAAAAAAAATTTAAGTTCATACATTCAATTTAAAAGATATTATTATAATTCAAGTCATGAAAGTTTCTTAAAATACAAAATACATAAATATTCACCTAAAACTAGATAACAAAATGATAGAAAGATCTGAAAATCACTCATGTCATGAGCATGATGGACCTAGAACAAATATAACATTGGAATATAAATATCATTGAAAAACAATATTAATATTGGTAATCAAGTAATTTATTCAAGACTAACATTCATTCATATTTCCCTACGATTCCTGCTTGGTTCTTTTTAGGATTTCTTTCTCATGAATTCATTAATATTTTTCATTTCATTCTCAATTTCCAACCAATATCATATATTTATACCAAATGACAATTCCTTCAAGAAAGTGTTGATATCAATTTATTGGTATCATTAACCATCCTTCACCGGATAGCTAATCATATCTATTTTTTTCTTCCCTAAACCTTGGGATGATAATGTCGACACTAATGAATCCTATTAGTATCATTAGTCTCCCTCACCGAGACCAACTAATAAAATTTATCATGAATATCGTTGATATCATTAACTATTCCTAACTTGAAATAGTCAATCAAGTCTCAACAGTCCTTTAAAATATCCTCGAAAATGCTAATGTCAAAGATCATTGACATCATTAGCCTCCATATCAGAAATAGCTAATCAAGTTGCATGGAAATGTCAATAACGATGTAGCTCATCGATATCATTAATTATTCTTAACTCGGAATAGTTAATCAAGTTCAATATCCCTCATGATCTAGGATGATCATGTCAATGTTAGTAAACCCTACTGACATCATTAGCCTCCCATTCTCAGAACCGACTAATAAAATGTAGGGAAATGTCGATATCAATGGAACTCATTGGTATCATTAACTATTCCCAACTAGAATAGTTAATCAAGTTTGTTTTCATTTCTCATTCATTTTATTATATGTTTGGCAACATTTATATATAAAATCCAAAAATTAAACAAGTTTTCATAATTATGTACATTTAAGAAAGATATGGGTGTAGAACACCTACCTACTGTAAAAGTTCGACTCAAGCTCCCCTGCTGTTGTTGTGCAGCTCCTATGGTCTCTCCTATATTGACAAGTATACCATATTATTTTCTATTCAAGTTATATTTCTTTTAATTATAATAAAATTAACAAATATTGACTTCCCTTCAACAATTTCTTCCTTCACATTTGTGTTTACCATTACATCCCTTAAGATCATTTTTTTTTATCATAACTAACATTATAAATCTTGGTTCCGAACACAGCTTATTTCATTTGAACCTTAAAAGACAAAACTACACATTTTCTGACGGAAAGAAACCCAATTCTTCCCCTAACACATTTAAATTACATGTTTTAGCAACTTGTCAAAATTGCCTGCAGAGATGGTAGCCCAACTTCTCCTTAGAGTTTTACCTATATTTTGAGTTCTAGAACTCCAAATTAGGCGAAGCTAGTCTCATAGGAAAGCTAACATCCTTGGCTAGAACTCCTATGAAAGGACCTTTTTCAAATTCTATTATTTTTAGGCTTTAATCCCTTACAGAAGTTAGGGAAACCAATATGTCCAATTTCATCAATGTTTTAAATGAACCCTCAAACATCCTTGTTTTCCACTCTCCCTCCAAAACAACCATTTATTCACATTATAAACCTCACATGACAAGCAATTTATAAAGAAAATCATAAATTCTTCTCTTCCAATTCACCCCTCAATGGCCAGCCACCTTTGCTTCTTTAACCATAGAATTTTTCTTTTTCTTTTTCTTTTTTGTATCTCTATATAATTTTATATTCAAGACAATCTTTAATACTCTAATTAATTCAATTCCATACGATTCTATATTTTTCCCAAATTCTACTTAAGAACCCTAACTTAAATTTAAGGTTCATACTCCAATTCCTAATCGAATTCAAATTGGCTTACATAATCAAGTTTAGGGCTCCTTACCTGGTGATAAATTGGACTTCAATCCTCAACCAGTTGAAAAATTCTGACTCCTCCCTTCTTGAAATATATATATTTTTCCCATATATATATATTTCAAAATATTTTACCTGGGAAATTCGTATAAGAAAAATTTATGATCCCCAATTTATTTAATTTGTACATTAATTATCTCATTTTTCTTTTTCCATTTATATTATTTTCAATTTATGTAAAAATTTATTCTCAAGGTTTAGATAGCTCCTTCAACCACAAACACCCATCTTTTTAACTAGCAGTCATCCAACTCAACCCATAACCTCTACTCATAACCACAAAACAACCTTCACAAATAAGACACACGAACCCTCTCACTATCAAGTATGTCAAACCATGAATCACCACTCACATACCAATCATAAACCCCTCAGCAATGCTCAATCAACCACCTCCTTCAAAATCGAGCCTTTCTCCCTCATGAAAAAAAATAAGTGAAACTTCTTCCCCTTCTTGTTGCTCTCATCTACAGTAGAGAAGCAAGCAAGACACCACCATTAGGCCACCATGCCAACAGGCTTGCTCATAGAGAAGAAGAGAGAAATAGTCCCAAGAGAGATATAGAGAAAAATAAAAAATAAAAAAATTGTTTATGTGTATTTCTTTCTTTACAGGAGACAGTGAATCTCACTAGTGGTATAAAAGTGAAGAGGAAGAAGCTTCGCTATAGAACCATAGTTGGTAGCCCACATTTGGCAATGACATATGACCATCAAGCGATAACAGTGAGAGTAGTGCGTGGGTACACATGTTGCCACTGTTCTAGCAGCTTTTTTGGCTTGGTTTTAATAGATCATGGACACACCAACAACCATGCATCGACAGTAATAGTCACACATGGGTACACATGCTGTCACTATTACAACAATTCTTCGACTTGACTTTAGTAGATCATGGAAACACCAATAACCACACGTCGACAATAATAGTGGGGAGTGGGTACACATGCTACCATTATTCTAGCAGCTTTTTTAGCTTGATTTCAGTAGATCCAGGACACACCAACCACCTTGGAAAGTCGATTACTAACCTTAAATCACTTTTTGACAAATTGTTAAAATGTTGTGAAACTTTGGACAAAATTTTCATTGTAATGTGTGTGTTTTTGAACTATTTAGACAT
>Ga0325404_1008667_pt1 | contig 10439 bp, 11 predicted proteins | sample PopdelMetagenome_18_FD_205664 | JGI IMG/M metagenome (GOLD analysis project Ga0325404, IMG submission 205664) | Populus deltoides microbial communities from Bellville, Georgia, United States - Xylem-Control-R1 | ecosystem: Host-associated > Plants > Phyllosphere > Stem > Wood/Secondary xylem...
CGTGCGTGAAAAAAAAGGCTCTTTTATTTTATATTTTGGGAGAAAGAAAAACTTTTAATCCGCCATCAGAATCGTAGAAAACAGGAAATGAGAAAGGGCTCAACAACCAACAGAAGATGCCTTTTGCTGTTCGATCTTCATCATTGGCATTGACTAAGCTGCTTTCTTCATGTGTCTGTTTTTGGGTTTCTATAATACCATTCCACGAGGCTCTTCCTGCATGGCGGCAGCCTTACAGTTTACCTAATCCTAACATGAAGATTCGAACTTCATGTTTCGTTAATTGTTTGAAGCCCATTATCTCTAGTTATAGTTTACCCTCCAATGAGAACATTTTCCATCCCATTGTTATAGAGGTTCTGCACGAGAACATTAATGGATTGGTTACTGGGTGTTCTTCTTCTTCTTCTTCTCTGATTGTTAGGGCTAAATCACGAGGAGTTAAATTTTCATCATTTTCAGAGAGGGAGGGAGATGGACTTGCCTTCTAACATCATCTTTTGGAGATCCGATGCTAGTTCCTACAAATTAATGGCTATATCTTGCACTAAATCAAATGTGCCTAGGAGTTTGTAGAGATTTTTGTTTTCTTTTGGGCTAAACAAAAGCAATAAATGCAACTACCACCGTTTTAAATAATCCAGGAAGCATGTCTGTCAGTTTCCTTTGAAAATTGATGCTTGGCTTGGTCAACAACGAGTAATCCAGGAAGCATTTCTGTCAGTTTCCTTTGAAAATTGATGCCTGGCTTGGTCAACAACGAGGCTATTGTCTTAAACCAGATCGGAAACCTCTCATGTTACATTGCTCTGCAAATCTCGAGTATTAAGATAATAAAAGCTGCTCTCCATCAACTCCAAAAGCTCTTGGATGGAGAGATTTTTGTTAGTTTTGTGCCAACGATGGCCTGTTTGAGAAGTTTAACATTTTTATAATCTATGATTATATGATTGGATTTTCCAAGTTGACTCGTCACCTCGATCCAAATTAGAAACTTCTTGAGATACGATCCATGGTCAAAACCTAGCTCTGGTTCATAAGAGAAAAAAAATGGTACATGTTGTTCAATGTCGAGGGATGCGTTTCTCAAAAGTAAAGAAGAAAATGTCGAGGGAGGCGAGAGCACGTCAACGACATGTAGTCTGGCATCTAATGATTCGTCGTCGGCTGCAAACTTAGAAGCTCTCTCCTTTGAAACAAACGACATGTAGCCCAATGATAAAGGAACAATAAAGGGCATTTGATACAACATGAGCGATACGTCGTCTAACAACGATTATAAAGCTTAATTTGTTTATTCTTATAATTTTTTTAAATAAAATATTAATATAAAAGATATTTTTTTTTCATTCCTCATTAATGTTAATGTCATGAATATTTTATCTTATATTAAAGTTAATGCCAGGGATTTAACCCTAATAATTGTTATAAATATATAAAACTCTCCTAAACCCTGAAGTGAAACTGGTTGCATGTGACTAGAGTTACATGCATGGGAGTCGTGAAAGACCCCAGTGACATCCCATGTGGTTAGGCGCGTGTAGGGGTAGCAGTTCACGGGTGAAAAAAAAAATTATTTGAAAAAATATTAATAAATTTTAGATTTTTTAATTTTTAATATTAAAATAAAAAATAATATTAATTTAATATTTTATTAAATCAAAAATATTTTAAAAAAACACCCAAATAATTGTTAACAACTAGTGAGCGTTTCCAAACGCGGTTGTACTTGTATTTTTAAAAAAATTAATTTTTTTATATGTTTTTAGATCGTTTTGATACGCTGATCTCAAAAATAATTCTTAAAAAATAAAAAATATGTTATTTTGATGCATTTCGGCATAAAAACACTTTGAAAAACAACAACAATCACGCTTCCAAACATACAATTCTACCATTCTTTTCTTAAACGGAATTTGTTTTGATAGGCTGTAAGGAAAAACAAAAAAGGTGTGCAATGTAAAAAAAAAAAAAAAAAATACCAGTGACTAACAAATTTCAAAAATTATTTTGATGCAAGAGGGCATTAGTCAATTTTTAACACAAAACTTAGTTTATTTATGTGTCTTTAACTCCATCACTAATCAAATAAAGGTCTGGAACTCTAGTTAAACGTGCCACTTCAAAACAATTACCACTAGAGTAGCCGTTAAAACATGTTTTTGGGCTGATGATCTTTCAACATTGCTATTTTTCATTTTCTGACCAATTTCTTCTGTTTTTTTTTTTTATTATTTATTCCCCTAATCATCATGTATATGGCACTCTACCCAAAATGAAAAGCAAGAAGCTTTCCCCAGCAAGGTTTTTTATTTTTTTATTTTTTTGACCAGACAAAAGGAGCATTGTATGGTTGTATCCAAGCACTGGAAGAAAGGTAGGCGATGGTTAGCCCACCAAAACCTTCATTTCATATCAAAACAATCTGTTGTATTTTCTTTCCCTTTGACCTCTACCTTTCAGCCCTTTTGAGGTTCCTTCACCTTTTGAAAATGCTTCTCTCTTTTTAGTTTTAAAAGACCAACAGCAGCACTGTGTTAGTCTCCATTAGCGCAGAATGTGGTAGCCCTAGCTAGCCACCCTTTCATTGTATGATTGGAAAAATAAAGACAACAGTCAATGAGCATCAAGGAAGGATCGCTTGGATTCATATTTGATAGAATTCCCAGCTTTTACTAAAGTATAGTCTCTGCACCTGTTGCGAGTACTTGAATCAGGGGATGAATGGATTGAAATCCAACTGTTATGAATGAAAGAGACACTGTACTTGATCATTTCCGACATCAAAATCATTAAGTAATATCGATGTGGTAGTAATCACACAATAATTTGAATATTTTATATGAGTGGGTCTTGATCTCTTAATTTATTGTTAATTAATGTATTCATGCTTTCAAAGTTAAATGGCATAAAAGCCACATGAAGCGCAAAGTTTAAATCTTGTTGAAGCTCAAATCCCATGAACTCTTGCTATATATACATCACAAGTCAGGTTCCCTCTTTGTTTCTTGTCTCCTTCTCCCTCATAAAGCACCTTTTCCCATCACCTTTAAATTCTTACAAGGTAAAGCCATGAACTGATCATTTGCTTCTTTTCATGCAACGCAAAAAGCCCACCATAGCCAAAAGCTTCAAAGGTGGCATTGCTTTCTAAGACAGGGGACTAGCAAAAAATGACAACCCTTTTAAGCACTATCTACCATGGTACTATATATATACATAGCACTTATCCATAGGCATGTTCATCATACTTGCTATAGTTACGTGCTACATATTAATAGGACAACTGCGTATTTTGGCCTTTGGGGGGCTTGGATAGGTCTGGTTAAAACCCAGATTTGGTTCTTTGGACCACTAGTCTTAGCTCAACTTTTGAAAAGAAAAAACAAGAACCCATTTGCGAGACGACTCTCTCCATACAATGTGGTTCAGTGGCTTGTAAACACAGTTCATTCTGTAACAATTTAATGTTTTTTGGATGTTTCCTTCAAGTAATGTATTTTTCTTCACTTACTATTCTCAATACTTTCTGGTAGTATTTGCCACGCATTTAATGCTACTTCACTAAATTCTCAACTGTGGGGTCTAAAGGCACTTGTTTGCCTCAGTGCATGAAGTGAAGTGTCGGTTTGGTTCAACTTTGAAACAGTTCAATTTCATGGAAGTAAGAGTTTCAAGGCACAAGCATTCTAACAGGTACTTAAGTAGCTTTTTTGTTTTCTTAAATATTAAAATCATTATTTTTCCCGCTAATGCTAGGGCTAGAAATCATAAATGAAATGGTTTCTGTGGATGGTCAGCAGCTGATACATTTTCTGTAGCTAAACATTAATATTGATGCAGCTTCATGTCCATACCTTTACATCTTTAAGCCAACAAATAAGTAGCTTTCATTCTTAAGTACTACTATGAACACTTTTCTTGCTAATTCTTTGTCTCACATTTATTCTGAGTGTTAAATTGCTGCTACGGTAGAAGCCTAGAAGTTCAAGTTATAGTATATTATGGTTTCTGGCAATGGCTAACAGTTGGTAACCTTCACTTCTTGTCACTTAATAATACTATTGGTGCAGCTTCATGCCCATACTTTCTACATTTTTGGTCCGACAGATACCAGCAACTGTTAATTGTATGGCTCTTACTGCAAGTGATCTTAGAAACCATGAACTGCATTTTTCTTTTGCCTCCATTTTTCTTTTTAGGCAGGGAATGATCATCAAGTCTCACACACTCGTTCAGGTTTTTTCATGTTGAGCTGCTGATGCACCATGTTTTAGGGGGGAAACAGAAGAACTTCTGCTTCATTGATGTCTTTTGATATCTATCTTGACCATTTCTGCTCTTTTCATTGTCAGTGATCCATTTCAAACGAAAGTTGTTGCTGATAAACAAGAACCAAACAACATCTTCGAAGAGTTTTGTCACCTTAAATCGGTAAGCCTTTACCGCTTGATAGTTAAAAATAAATTATCTGCCGTTAGTTTACAGGTATTTCTGCTTCTGTTAAGGTTAACTTTGTTTGGTTGTTAATTTTGTTTCACAGAAGAAAATGAGACAGCTTGAGGATGGCGTTGAAGCCAAGAAGAGGCAATCTCCTAACACAGAGGCTCAAAGTTCATTAAAGCAAGAGGTGATTACCTTGACCGAAATCCCTCGCAACCGTGTAAACTATATACAAAGCTTTTAGGATTGCATTGTTAGTACTTGCTCAGGAACCCTGTCTATTTCTCCTCTGTAAAATTAGTTAGTTTCCAAGGACTACTCTTCAGACGCTTTGCTCTTAGCTTAATGTCACGCATGTCAAGTTTATACCGGAAAAATGGTTGGTCAATCTGTGGAGGAAGCCATGTCCACTTTCGTTTTACAGAATTCACCATTGCACAAGAAAAAACACTTCACTGATTCATATTTAAATGTCCACAGCTGAGAATGAAAAGGGAAAACAGAGAAGAGCCTTTGTTATTTGTGATATTTTAGAATGCAACAAGCTTTTCACTTACTGCAAGTTGTTTCCTCTCTTCTGCAGATCCTAGATCTTCAAGACCGATTGCAGGACCAGGTTCTGGTACGCCGTACCTTGGAGAAGGCACTAAATTGTAAGCCTTTTTCCCATGATATCATGACAGATAAGTCAATCCCCAAGGTAAAATTTCTAGTTGTGAATCCATAATAAGTTGCATTTTGCTAATGCATATATATATACTCCTACTTCTATGCACTATAATCACTCCTTGTTCATTTAAATGCTCTGCCTAGCTGCTTCTAAAAGCAATGTGACTTTCATTTTACTGAAATTGCAGCCTGCTAAGGAACTGATTAAGGAAATTGCAGTTTTGGAATTGGAAGTGGTGTATTTGGAACGATATCTTCTCTCCCTGTACAGAAAAACATTCGAACAACAAGTATCATCTCTGTCAACCAAAGATGAAAGGGACCATGAGAGATTCAAAATGAGTTCAAACACACATAAAGGAATGTTTCCATCAGTTCCTGGAAAGGAGAATGATATAATGTCGGATAAGGACCATTCTGCTGATAATGCAAGTTATCTTACTTCACTGACCAAGGAACGCAATGACACTCGGGGACCGGAAAAACTGCTAGATTCCAGCATTCATCGATGCCACTCCTCAATGTCTCAGCGGTCTATTGGAACTTCTCCAACAACGCGATCAGTAGCCAGAGCAGTAGACTCATGCCATTCTCTCCCACTGTCAATGTTGGAGGTAATTTGATTGAATTGAACTGTTCCTAACAATTATTCCAGCAAGGTTCCTAAACAACTGAACTTTGGTAAAGAATAGTAATTTTTTGTATTTCTCGGTTCTCTGTCCTTGTCTTTACAGCTAGCTCGGAATGATACTTCAAATGCAATCAGTCTAGCAGATCATCTTGGAACCTCTATTCGCTATGACGTAGCAGAGTCGCCGAACTGGCTTTCCGAGGAGATGATCAGGAGAATCTCGACCATATTTTGTGAGCTTGCAGACCCGCCTTTGATCAACCCTGATTATGTTTCCTCCAAAATTTCAATCTCTTCATCACCAAATGAGTTTTCATCACAAGGCCAGGGTGATACATGGAGCCCACAGTATGGGAACTATTCATCCTTCAATTCATCACTTGACAACCCTTTCCACGTTGGAGCCTCCAAGGAATTCAGTGGACCATACTGCTCAATGGTCAAGGTCCAACGAATTTGTAGAGATACTCAAAAGCTGAGATATATTCAACATAAGCTACAAGATTTTAGGTGAGTCCAGTGGCCATAGCTGATAAAATGCACTTTCACCATATGGTCTAATACTATGAGGGGTTAATCCTGTTTCAGGTCACTTGTCTCTCGGCTAGAAGGGGTTAATCCTAGAAAGATGAAACATGATGAGAAGCTAGCTTTTTGGATCAATGTTCACAACGCACTTGTGATGCATGTAAGGTTCTGAAGGTCCAATTATGTTATTGTCAATATTCTACCCTGTTCCTTTTTCTGGTTTTGCTTTTGGTCTATGAGCTAATGCAATCCACTGCATTGTGTTGTCCTACAGGCATATTTAGTATATGGCATTCCACAGAATAATATGAAAAGGATGTCCTTAATTCTCAAGGTGAGAAAAACTTCTCTGATCATCTTCAAGGAAGCAAGCATGAATAGCATCATTTAAAAGCTGTTGTATGTTTCAGGCGGCATACAACGTTGGGGGTCATACAGTTAGTGTAGACATGATACAGAATTCTATTCTGGGATGTCGGTTGCTCCGTCCAGGACCGGTAAGTCTGCTTCCCTGAAACTTTCTTTTAACAACATTGCCTGCTAGCACGATTTGGTTTCAGTTTTAACTAAGGCTGCCTCAATAATGATGGTTATAGCAAGCCTGTTGTCCCTTTTGAATTCAATTCCTTTGCAAGTCCCAATCCATTTGTGATTGGAATATTCAAGGAATGTTATCTTTGACTGGAGCTGAGTTGCTTTTATCTGGATGCAGTGGCTGCGACAGCTATTTTCTACGAAGACAAAATTCAAGAATGGAGATGGAAGGAAAGCTTATTCTATACATCATCCCGAACCTCGCTTATATTTTGCACTTTGTGCAGGAAGTTACTCTGATCCTGCAGTATGTTCCGCTATTCATATCTTGCAGTGCAAAACAATACTGTTTTATATCTCTAAGGAGCTTAGACATCAGACCTTTGATAAAATTATTCGTTGCAAAGTACCACAAACATGAAAAAATTATGTCTCCTATAGCTTTCTATACCTTCTTGTGCTCGTTATTGAAGTGATGAATTGCGATTCTTCAGGTTAGAGCGTACACTCCTAAGAGAGTGTATGAGGATCTGGAAGCTGCGAAGGAAGAATACATCCAATCAACATTCATTGTAAATAAAGAAAAGAAACTTCTTCTTTCGAAGATTGTAGAGTCTTTTGCTAAGGATTTGGAACTTTGCCCTGCTGGTCTGGTGGAAATGATAGAGCATTTACTGCCCAATTATTTGAAGAAAAGAATCCAGGAGTGTCAGTACAGAAAATTTGGCAAGAAAATTGAGTGGATTCCTCACAACTTCTCTTTTCGCTATCTCCTGTCCAAGGAATTAGCCTAGTTATCTCATTTCCATCATTATGGGTGGATTCCGTGTGCTGGAGCTAAGAAGCAGTGCTATTCTTCAACTTACGTCTGCAATATAATGTGGAATGACAGATTATATTCATAACTAAAATCTATGGCACACAAGGTGGTGCCAAGTTGATTTAGACACCAAATTGAAGCGTCTATCTAAGAAGAATGATGATCAAATGGGCTGAAGATAATGAGCTTTGAATCCATCAAACTGATGGCCAGATCAGAAAAAGTATACTCTATAGCTTGAGCTTGTATGATCAGCAATCTTCTTAGAGCAGAATTCTTGTGATTTGGCTGTCATTCCACTTTTCTTATCTACATGAAGCAAAGGAAGCGAAAGTTAATAGCATGGTTGTTTCTACTTTGTGTAATATTTATCCATATTGTGTACCATTTTGAAATAGGAATGTCTGAGCAGAGGGGGGTTTTCTTTTTTTATCAAGAAGTATCTTAATACTTTTTCAAATGGCAATTTCACCATCTCTATCCATACTTATTGTATTTTTATTATTATTATTTTTTTAAATGTGAACTCTTAAATTATTGGAGGAAGGATTTTGGTTGCAATCTTTGCGGTTGCACTAGAGCTTGTTTAAAAGTACGGTAGCTTTTATTTTTAGATGTTTTTAAAAATATATTTATATTGAAAAAACTCAAATTGATGTTCTTTTTACTGTTTTTCAATAATTTTAATGTGTTGGTGTAAAAAAACCTGAAAAAATTATTTTAATATATTTTCAAGTAAAAAATATTTTGTAAAAATATCTTGTATCACAATACCAAACCCGCACTAATTTATCTTTACTCTCTTGTTTACAACTTCAAAGTTCAAATGGTTTATGTGACTATGGTACTGTTACACTATTGACTCTCCCTTATAAGCATCAATTATTAGAGAATATATCTTGTAATTAATCGGTTAATTACACGTAACATTGATTTTATTCATATAAAATTTATTTATTATTAATAAGAGTTTTATTAATCGTTAATATTCAATGATATTTAATTAATGAATCTAAAGTAAATATAAAGTCTGTGGAACAAAAATGCTTTGCATAAGAAATTATAAAGTTGTTATAATTATGATATTCTTATTGCATCAAAACATTGTTCCTAAATATTCCTGCTTAATTTTCTATTAAGATTTTACATTGATTAGAGTTGTTGAGATTGATGCATATTATGTTCCTTCCTTTATGAAAGAAAGTAGTTGCTCTCATAAACTAGGGTATGAGAGATACTTTAAATTAATATGCAGATGCTTGTCAGATGACATGTACACTGAACTGACCTATAAGATAATTTTATATGGAGAGCTCACTTTTATTTATGAAAAGATTCATGTGATAGTTATGTAAGTAATTCTTAAACTTGAGATCACTAAGCTATCTTATATAGAAAGTGTTATGTTTTGATCATGATCACACGCTGTCTTAATCAAGGGTAATAAACAAACAAATATTGAGTATAACATAAATTATATAAAAGGTATTTGAGTAATTAAGAGAGGATTCTTTACCCTAATTGAATTAGAAAAAATATTTTATTTGTTCTCAATTAGTATTGATTGTGAAATTCTTAGTTGAAGTGGAATGACATTTGAAAAAAAAAATTTAATCTTATTTAAAGAATCAATGACAATAATGTTGAGAACCAAAATGATTTAACAAAGCAAATGATATAATGTTTAAATTCTAATATTCTTAATGAAGAGATAATAATTGCATTGAGAAACTGTTTACTAAAAGATTTAGTCAAATGACTTATAATTTTTCTAATATTTGAAGGATCATGACAAGTCACTTAGACATTATAGTTGATCTTCAAATATAAATCAATCAGTTGTTAAATTGTTAACAAATTAAATTATTTAAATTATTTAATTTTGTTTTATTTAGGATTATGATTTGGGTCAACTTATTATGAACCTAATGAGTCATACATATAAAAATCATTGGTCAAAAATTAAAATGGAATGATTAATCAAATGTGAGTTGATTGTAAATAAGTTTTAGAAATTAAGAACTAGAATGTAATTAATATAAGAGATTACAATTCTAAACCTAGAAAAAAACCAAGTAGGAATTTGATTCAATAAATTTCTAAAAGTATCCTAAAATAATATATGTAATATTATTTGAGGGGTAAATTGATATTTTACCATTTATAAGGCTCATAGGTTTCCCTATAAATATAATGTCATGTCTTTTATTTTCTGTACATGACATTAGATGACAATACATAAGAGCACAATACAAAAACATCTAAAACACTAAAGAAAATGAGCCAGTACTCAAAGATCTAACAATTTGTCTCTCCTAAAGGGTTTAAGAGATTTCTTACTGGTAATTCATGTAGATTGCTGTTAGAAATCGGACATTTAGATGACTTACGATTGTGTTAAATTAATTGAGATCAAATAGAGAAAGGAGGCTAGAATTCTGAATAATCTGTATATTATGAATGCATTGAGTTAACCTAAATACAAATAAAGTATATATAGGTCAAACTGAAAGTACTATTTTACCCTTAATAAATAAGATTACATAAATATTATTTAACATCTCCCCTTAAACTCATGATGCGGTAGCTACAAGCATCGAGAGTTTGCCAACCAGAAAACGAAAACGAGAGATGGAATGCGCCTTGGTAAAGAAATCTGCAATCTGCAAGGAAGAAGGAACAAAAGGCAAAGTAATGGTGCCATGTTTGAGATGATGACGAGTAAGATGACAATCGATCTCAATGTGCTTAGTGCGCTCATGAAAAACCGAGTTATGAGCAATCTGAATAGAACTCTGGTTGTCACAATACATA
>Ga0325404_1008668_pt1 | contig 10439 bp, 5 predicted proteins | sample PopdelMetagenome_18_FD_205664 | JGI IMG/M metagenome (GOLD analysis project Ga0325404, IMG submission 205664) | Populus deltoides microbial communities from Bellville, Georgia, United States - Xylem-Control-R1 | ecosystem: Host-associated > Plants > Phyllosphere > Stem > Wood/Secondary xylem...
CCATTCTTTGTCTTTTACTGCAATTCGTTCTCCATTTCCGATCCTCACTTTAGAAACAATAATTTTATCAAGTTCTTTGAAAAGCTTTTGATCAAAGGTCGTGTGGTTTGTATAACAAGCTTACTTTTAATTACCTTTGATTTTCTCTGCTTTCTCACCATATGATTTTTTAATTGTGCAAGTGTTGGATTGTTTGGTAGAGGTGGAACTTCATACTCTTGTTCAACAGCTTCCAACGGATCATTAACATTAACATAGGATATTCTTTTGCTCTTTTAATCTCATAGGTCCTCAAGAATATCACTTCGATACCACTCTGTTGGTATTTTTAAAAAATATTAAAGAAAACTAGAGATTGATATTTGAATCTACTGAGAAGGTTTAATTTTATTGCTCATTGTCTTGCAATTTATACATCATAATACAATCAGATTTGCACACAAAATCTGCTAGGAAATCAGTTTGTTAAGCAAAGAAATAGCGATAAACATAACAGTCCTATTAACTTATTTATTTTCAAAAGACTAGCAACAAGCAACTGTTAAAAGTAAAGAGTTGTTAGCAATTGCATGAGTCTGCTGGTCATCATTGACATTGGTTATTGCCATTCTCATCCAATAAAATGAAGTTATATATACATAAACATATACCATTTGCTGATCGCCATGGTGACAACAAATTATGATGATACGTTTGCTTTTCCTTCTTTTCCGTTCTGTGCTATGAGATATATTTTATGAATGAGAAAAACTGCCCTTTGAGTTTATCGACTGCTTTCATCAAGATTGACATTAGCTCCACCAAATACATCTAGACATATATAACCTTATTTGATATTGGTGGATAACTATTTTCTAGCTACACGTTAACATTAATAGGGTTGATTTAAGCTTTTCATGCCAGACACTCGTACAGATGGCTATTCTATCCTCGCTCTAACTGATAAGCAAGAATATGCCACTGTTTTTAGGCTAATAGTTTCTAAGTATTGGCTCTGCAGAAATCAACAGAAATGGATGAAATGGGTCGTCTGTAACTTCATGTTCATTTAAAAATCTAGAGGACAACAAAGATTTACTTTTCCTTGGTTGTGATCAAAAGCATGGTGCAAGGAGCCTTTTTGAAGAGTCGATTTAAACGCAAGGGAATAATATTTGAGCTCAATGGATGATGGTTAGTAACATAAATAATTTAAATTTATTATTGGGATCATGTTTAGAAACATAATTTGAATAGTCTGTGGATAAAGAGTCGATTTAATTTGCCAATCATAGGGATTGCATGTGAGCGACTAAATTTTGTTTTTGGCAACAGCATAGAGAGCTGCATGCAAGTGGAAAAAACCATCAGTACGCACTTGCTGTGGGCGCTAATTGATAGCTAGATGCAATAACAAATGCATGCACCAATGGAGATACAAATACATGACGATGAACTTGGATTTCTGAACTAGCCAAATCCTTAGCAACTATTTGTCACGTCAATGACCAAGCCAATTGGTCACAATCTTGTAGGATTAGAAAGAAATAATTTGCAACAAATTGATCAGTTGTTGAGCTTTTCCATACCTTGATCTAGCTTACATTCAAAATCAATACTTGGCACTTGCAAATAGAGTTAGTTTTATTAAATTGAAATTGGAGGCTATACAAGAAAGATAGATGGTAATTGTGGGATGACAGTTGCTTGGTGTTTAATCTTGAATAAAATATCCCCTGTTTATCTGAAATTCTTTATTCTCTGTTTGTTTACCAGCGTTATAGCTATGATCATAGCTAGAGCATCACATGTATCATGCTACAGCACAAGTGTCAACTTCACCTCTTAATTAGACCAAAGATGTGTTAATTACTGATCATATTCTTTGGATGGCACGTGAATTATTTCCACGATGCAGTTTGGTTTACCTGGTCTCCCCGGCCATCCCCCATCTCACAGGCTCACACCCTTTGATTCTGTGACGATGCGAAGCCTTATTTGTGGCGAGAGATACACCGAGTCGCCAACTCAACTAACTACTGGGCTGATTAACATAACCATGACCATAAAATTTAATCAAGTTCAATTGTTTGATTGCAAGGTTAGGCATAACCTTGAATCGGAAGACAGCCGATATCTGCAGAAACTGTGCTCAATGCGAGGTTAGGCATAACATGGTTCTTTGTTTAGTTTGTCACTTGTATGAAGAAGTTGAGAAAACTTGAATGTCCATAACTATCTTGTGCTTGAATGTTTCCTTTCTATTTCTTTGCGTTGTCAAATACTTCACGGTCCAAGATTCAAACTAGCATATACCCAATGCCACTGCTTTGCCATCTTAGCAGATTGTGCAAATCTCATCATTTCTTGCTATTGCATTACAGCAGTGCTAGGTTATCAGTACTACATGAAAGATTATATGTGTTTGTTGTGTAATTCAGTGCCACCAACAAGGTCCTATTTAGCGGCCATGAATGAAGGGTGCACTCATTGTCTTTGAGAGACAGAGGCTGCAAAGTTTTATTTCCATGATTATAGGATAATATATTTTGATTCATGAGGTTTCAGTGACCTTCGAGCAAGACGAAACACTTGCTTATTCTTAATGCAAGACACTTTTGTTTATTAATTAGCAGGAGATCCAATGAAAGCCGAGCTAGTCAAACTCTATGATGGCCACCATGCACCTTAATTCCTGGGTGATTGAGGTTCCACATCATACTAGTTCTTAGTTTATGTTAGCCGAACTGTGTAAACCTTCCAGAATTAGTAAGCCTGGCAGGGTCTAGTTTGGTTACTATACCCTAGACATCTAGCGTAGATGCGATAACCCACATGGCTTTCATTTCTTTAAGCTATCTCGGTTGATGTGATCCTTAACTCACCTTTTCATTCTTCTTCCATTGTTGCTCGCATCTCGAGGGGTTAATAATTAATAAACTTAAATAGTAAATCAAAACTTTTGGGTTTAAAGCAAAGCGTTGCAGTGACGAGCTAGATGACGATTGCCGGGGGTAAATGTAACTTGTTTTAGCAGGATATCTTGATCTTAATCTTGTATTTCAAACCTTAATTTTGTACTTTATAAAGCCAAACAACATCCTTCACGTAGCTCATTGTGTTCTTGAGATTTTCTTAATCCTAGCATAATTGACGTAAAATCACACGAACCACATACATAAGAATGATAAGAACCACACACAGGATACTAGGACGGAACTTCCCCAGCTATCTGGGCTGCACAGACTCAAATGTAGATGGTAAATGGTCAAAAATAATTCATGTCATCCAATCACATGGTTCAGATGGAGTAAGACCTACTTTCAGTCGTGATAAATATTTATTTTTGAAAGTGTTTTTTTATTTATAGATATATTAAAATAATATTTTTTTTATTTTTAATATTAATATATCAAAATGTTTCAAAAATATTAAAAAAAAAATCATGATTTTTAAAAGAAGGCAGCAAAATTAAACAATGCCTTTAAACTGTACTTTTAGAATGCAATAGAAAATTAATTCCTTTTGTTTTTTTTTATTTTATGCTTGTAAATATCTCACTCCTTTACTCATTAAATAATTAAATGGTTAAGATTGTTAAGAAATATATATTTATCTCGTTTTCTTTATTAAGGGTAGAATAATATTTTTAGTTTATCCTATATATAATCACTTTGTATTTAGATTAAAACCAATACTTCAGAATAAACATATATTAAATGAGAATTCCAGCCTCCTTCTCTTTTATGTTTGTTTTTCTTTTATGTTAATCTGAATTAATTTAACATGGTATCAGAGCTGGTTTTATGAAACAATGCTTAATCCGCATCTGCAAAATCTGGCATTTCGACTTTCCTTCAGCTTCTGCAATTTGGTATTCCTGTTTTATTTTTATAATTATTTTGGTATTTCATCTTCTGCAATTTGCATTGTGTTTTGGAGTAATCGTATAATTTCGAAAAGATATTTGTTGAGTATCTGTGATATCTGTTCAGTTTCTGCAATCTAGTATTTTGTCTTTCGCTGCTTTTGCATTCTGGTTCTTTTTATTTGTTAATTATGGCTACCGAAAGAGATGATTCGGTTCAGTCTGTGAGTGTGAGGTTGGATGGAAAGAATTATCCGTACTTGAGTTATGTAATGAGAAATTTCCTTAAGAGTAAGAAGATGTAGGGATATGTTAGTGGAACTTATGTGATACCCAAAAATACTGAGGAGGGGGATGTTGTTCTGATAGATACATGGGAAGCAAACAATGGAAAGATTATTTCTTGGATCAACAATTTTGTTGAGCATTTCATAGGTACGCAGTTGGTAAAGTATGAGACAGCAAAGGAGGTTTGGGATCATCTGCAAAGGTTATTCACGCAATTAAATTTTGCAAAGCAGTATCAGTTAGAGAATGACATATGAGCTCTTCATCAAAAGAATATGATTATTCAGGAGTTTTATTATGTTATGACAAATCTTTAGGATCAGTTGGCTCTTACAGAATCAGCAGAATTAAAGACATGTGGTGCCTATATTGAACGTAGAGAGCAGCAACGATTGATACAGTTTTTAACAGCACTTAGCAGTGATTTTGAAGGACTTAGAGGTTTAATTCAGCATCATTCTTCATTGCCTTCTGTTGACTCTATTGTTAGTGAGTTATTGGCTGAAGAAATACGCTTTCAATCTTATTTTGAAAAGGAAATTTTTTCTATTTCCAATCCTTCTGTACTAGCAGTACCTTCTAAGTCATTCTCCAGTCATCAGAATAAGCCTTTCACAAGGGTTGGCTTCAACGAGTGCAGTTTTTGTAAGCAGAAAGGTTATTGGAAGGTTTAGTGTCCCAAGTTAAGACAACATAATCAAGCTTGGAAGCATGAAAGTCAATCACAATCTAATGCTTATAGACCACCACAGGGTTATAAACCATCACACCATAATACTGCAGCAGTAGCTTCATCATGCCTTATCACCGATTCTAGTACTCTGGCTGAGCAATTTCAGAAGTTCTCTCCTTGCAACCACAAGCAATGTTAACTTCTTCTTTCATAGGTCAGTTGCCTCATAGTTCCTCAGGTATGTCACATTCTAAATGGTTTTTGGATTCTGGTGCTTCACATCATATGTCTCTAGATTCTTCATCCTTTACCTTTTTGTCCCCTTCGTCTTTCATTCTTGTTATGACTGATGATGGGACTCTCATGCCCTTAGCAGGTGTTGGTTTTGCTGTCACACCTCACTTGTGTCTCCCTAATGTTTATCTTATTCCGAAACTCAAATTAAATCTTACTTCTGTTGGTCAAATATATGATTTTGGTGATTATTTAGTCATGTTTTCTGGTTTTTTTTGTTGTGTACAGGATCTGCAATCTCAGAAGCTAATTGGAACAGGCTGTAGGGAGAATGAACTATATGTTTTAGATGAGTTAAAAGTGCTAGTTGCCACTGTTGCTGCTTCTACTACTATTGATTTGTCTTCCTTTCGTTTGAGTCCTTCATCTTCTAGTTTTTATTTATAGCATTCTCATCTAAGTCATGTTTTATCTTCTCATTTAAGATTTATGGCATCCACGAGAGCTTTAGGAAATTTGAACACTTGTGATATTTCTGATTGTAGTGGATGTAAACTAGTAAAATTTTTCTCTTTACCTTTTAATCGAAGTATTTCTATTTCTTCTTCACCATTTGATTTGATTCATTCTGATGTATGGGGACTTTCTCTTATTGCTACAAAAGAAGGGCCTCGATATTATGTTTTATTTATTAATGATCATACTCGTTATTGTTGGGTTTATTTAATGAAACAACATTCTGAATTTTATGAGATATATACAGTCTTTCGAGCTTTTGTGAAAACCCAACATTCTGCTGTAATCAAATGATTTAGGTGTGATTTGGATGGGGAATACACTTCTAATAAATTTTATCAGTTACTTGCCTTAGATGGAACCATTCACCAAACTTCATGTACAGATACTCCTGAGTAAAATGGTGCTGTCGAAAGAAAATATAGGCACATTGTTGAAACTGCTCGTTCTTTTTTGTTGTCTGCTTCTGTTTCTAATGAGTTTTGGGAAGAAGTTGTCCTTGCTGCTGTAAGTTTGATTAATATCATTCCATCCTCTCATAGTTCAGGTTTGTCTCCTTTTGAAAACTTATATGGGTTTGTTCCTGATTATTTCTCCTTTAGAGTTTTTAGTTGTACTTATTTCGTTCTTCGTCCTCATGCAGAACATAATAAGTTGTCATCTTGATATGTTATTTGTGTCTTTCTGGGTTATGGTAAAGGTAAAAGAGGGTATCGTTATTTTGATCCAATAACTCAGAAACTTTATGTGTCTCGTCATGTTGTCTTTCTCGAACATATACCTTTCTTTTCTATTCCATCCACTACTCATACCTTGACTAGATCTGATATTATTCGTATAGATCCCTTTTCTGAGGATTCTGGTAGTTTATCATCTCAAGTTCCTAGTACCTCAGGTACCCCTTCCCATGTTCGATCAATTTGTACTCACCATCCTGCAGGTACTGACACTTTACTCTTCAGCATACCTGAAGCTCCATTCTCATTTACAACCCCTCAAGGTTCGTCTGAGATTGTGGATCCACCTCTACGTCAATCCATATGTATTCGCAAGTCCACAAAACTACCAGACTTTGCTTATTCTTGTTATTCTTCATCATTTACTTTCTTTTTAGCTTTTATTCATTGTCTTTCTGAGCCATATTCCTATAAAGAGGTCATTTTTTATCCTCTTTGGCAACAAGCTATGGATGAGGAACTCTCTGCTTTGTATAAGACAGATACTTGGGATTTAGTTCCTCTACCTCCTGGTAAGAGTGTTGTTGGTTGTCGTTGGGTGTATAAAATCAAGACTAATTTGGATGGGTCTATTAAGTGATACAAAGCTAGGTTAGTTACAAAAGGATACTCTCAACAGTATGGTATAGATTATGATGAGACATTTGCCCCTGTTACAAAAATGACTACTATTCGTACTCTTATTGTCGTAGCTTCAGTTCGTCGATGGCGTATCTTACAACTGGATGTTAAAAATATCTTCTTAAATAGAGATCTTCAAGAAGAAGTCTATATGGTGCCTCCTCCTAGTGTTTCACATGACTCTGGGTATGTATGTAAACTCAAGAATGCATTATATGGTCTCAAACAAGCACTTCGTGCTTGGTTTGAGAAATTTTCTGTTGTGATCTCATCTCTTGGATTTGCTTCTAGTCATCATGATTCTGTTCTGTTTATTAAGTGCACTGATGCAGGTCATATCATTTTGTTCTTATATGTTGATGACATGATTATTACTAGTGATGACATTGATGGTATCTCAGTTTTGAAAATAGAATTGGCTAGACAATTTAAAATGAAGAATTTGGGTTCTCTTCGATATTTCTTGGGTATTGAGGTAGCTTACTCACTTAGAGGTTACCTTATTTACCAATCAAAATATGTTGCAGATATTCTTGAGCAGGATAGATTTACTGATAACAAGATTGTAGATACTTCCATTGAAGTTAACGCAAGTTATTCTTCTTCTGATGGTTTACCTTTGACAGATCCTACTTTATATCGTACTATTGTTAGGAGTTTAGTATATCTCACTATTACTCGTCCAGATATCGCATATGTTGTTCATATTGTTAGTCAATTCGTTACTTCTCCTACTACTGTTCACTGGGCAGCCATTCATCGTATTTTGCAATATCTTTGAGGTACAGTCTTCCAGAGTCTTTTACTTTCATCTACCTCTTCCTTGGAGTTGCGTGCATTCTCTGATGCTGATTATGGTAGTGATCCCACAAATCACAAATCTGTTGTTGGTTTATGTATCTTTTTAGGTGATTCTCTTATTTCTTGAAAGAGCAAGAAACAATTTATTGTTCTCAATCCTCCACCGAAGCAGAACATCGTGCTATGACATCTACTACCAAAGAGATTATTTGGTTACGTTGGTTACTTGCAGATATGGGAGTTTTCCTTTCTCATTCTACTCATATGTACTGTGACAGCTAGAGTTCTATTCAAATTGCTCACAACTCGGTTTTTCATGAATGAACTAAGCATATTGAGATCGATTGTCATCTTATTCGTATCATCTTAAGCATGGCACCATTACTATGCCTTTTGTTTCTTCTTCCTTGTAGATTGCAGATTTTTTTATCAAATCGCAATCCATTTCTCTTTTTGTTTTCTAGTTCGTAAACTCTCGATGCTTGTAGCTGCCTCATTGTGAGTTTGAGAGGGGGATGTTAAGAAATATATATTTATCTTGTTTTCTTTATTAAGAGTATAATAGTATTTTTAGTTTAGTCTATATATAATCACTTTATATTTAGGTTAAAACTAGTACTTCAAAATAAACAAATTAAATGAGAATTCCAGCATCTTTTTCTTTTATGTTTGTTTTTTTTATGTTAATTTGAACTAATTTAACAAAGATAAATATCATAATAGTTTAAAGTATAATTAATAAGATTCAAAAAAATATGCTTTGAAAAAAGGAAAAAGAATTTAAAAAAAGAGGATACTTAGAAATTATGAATGAAAGAGATTGATGGGTTCTTCCTAGATTTCCTATATATTTTCATGGGTTTCTTTTCTTTCTTTCCCTTATCTTATTCTTAACCATGGATTAATGGGGAGTTTTTTCTAAAATTGGAAATGGATTCTTGCAGAGAGAAAAGTCAACCCGACCCCTTTGGGACACGTGTTGGTCCGACAAGAGATCATGGAGTGTGCTTTGTCGTGACACGTAGCCAACTGTCACAACGTAACACAATTGTAATAATAATAATCTAATCTGAAGTGGTAAAGACCCACTTCATTGGACCAATCACGTGAGAGGTTGGTGTCCTATACAAGGATCCGTTAGGGGACAAATCAGAGGCAGCTAAACTAATTCATGTATTCCTCGAAATGGGGGAAGAAGAGTTAAAATAAAATGTTTGCATGTAAGTCCTCGTGATTGAAATTGGAAATTAGAGATGGTAATTGGATTCCATAATTAAGTTGCAAAGTGACACTAGGTTTCTTAGGATAGCCAGAGTATACGTGTAGAATTGCACAAGATTTGAAATGATGTAGTTTAAGTATAATAGAGAGTTAAAACCTATTTATTTTTACAGCAAAGAAATTGTTTTTAAATTATTTTGATGTTCTGATATTAAAAATAAAATTTAAAAAATAAAAAAAGTATAAAAGCATTTTTCAATAAAAAAACAATTTAAAATATAACTATCATCGCGATGCAAAACAACTCGTAATCAAAGCATGTATATATGATCTAAATGGGATTTTTGGTGCTTTACAAATGGGGGCAGGTAAGATTCAAAGTGTCGATTTGGTTATATAGTGAGAGGAGACATTACCACGAGGCTGACAGTGTTTTCTTCTCCCAAATTGTTTCCCTTGCTAGTTTTCATCACCTTCTTATTATACTGATCTTGCCTCCACGATGCCAATGCTTTCGGTTCTTGATAGCTTACTTCATTTGTCTCTTGCAAATCTTGCCATATTTTGTTCAAGAAGGTGTTCCCTTGAAAATAAACGAGAATATCTATATGTATGCTAGCTAGCAAAATGTTTGTGCTTGCTTTCGGCTCTTTTGGATCAATGTTTGCTAATTATTTTACTATTTTATAAAATACTATCATTGGACTAATAAATGCCTAATAGTGCCGATTAATTTCACAAATTCTTGGAGCAAATACTAACATGGAACGTCCAATCCTTCTAAACAAATGGTAACTTATAATCCGTACAAGTTGTAGGAATAAAAAGAAAGAGAAAGCACATCTACCTTGCTATATGTATACGTTATTGCATGCAAATATTCAAGTAATTAACTCGGGGAAATGAATTGTGAGTTGGGGTGTTTATAAATATGGTTCGATTGGATTTGGTTTTATAATTATATTTAATTTAATTTTGATATTTTATAAAATATAAACATGATTCATTTAAAATAAATTAAATTCAATCGGGTTTGATATATTATATTATGTTAATTTTTATATGGATATGACAGAGTTCCACATGGTGGACTTATATTGTAAATTTTTATGGGTTAAATTTTATTAGAAATAAAAATTTGGCTCGATAAATTAGTTCAGAATCTATTATAAATTATAACAAATAATTTAGGTTTGGGTCGGTTTTTAGCATCCAAAACTAGAAAAACCAAAGCATTTTTGTTGCTGCCGTTGTATACCTTAATCTGGGTTTTGTGCCAATGGAGAAACGAGATGTTGTACTACATCTTTGATAGATTGTCATTTAGGATGAATCTAAGACTTCCAAAAAGCAAAAAAATCTCAAAAATATTTACAAGACAATGAAACAATTTTAGTGCCTCATCTATGTCCCAAGAAAAGTTTGTAGCTGCCAAAACCATCACTATTTTCTGATGGCCATCTTTACAAGTGGGACTATTGTTTACACCATCTACCTGAAC
>Ga0325404_1008673_pt1 | contig 10437 bp, 8 predicted proteins | sample PopdelMetagenome_18_FD_205664 | JGI IMG/M metagenome (GOLD analysis project Ga0325404, IMG submission 205664) | Populus deltoides microbial communities from Bellville, Georgia, United States - Xylem-Control-R1 | ecosystem: Host-associated > Plants > Phyllosphere > Stem > Wood/Secondary xylem...
GTCCTGAAAACATGGGATCATGGGTTAGAGGAAGTGCTCCACTAGGTCCCGAAAATGGGGGATAATGGGGGGGAGCCTGCAGCTCATATCTGTCTATAAATAGGCTGCCAAGCCTCTGTTGTGGAGCATGCGATTTGTGCATAGCACACACCATTTTTGTGTATTCCTTTGTTGACGAGATAAATAAAGGTTGAGAGGGATTCTTGTAAAACTCTTGTGTGCTTGTGTTGCTTGTGTTTACTTGTTGTCTACGACGAGGCGAGTGTGAGAACCTCCTTGAGTGAGCGAAACACATAGTCGTAGGAAAACACGAGTGAAAGGGTGAGACAAGGCTGAGTCTAGTTGGGACTAGACTGCCGCATTGGGTTAAGTTTAGTTGTGAAAAATTTAACCCCGTGACAATAACCATCAACCACAGTCACGGGAGTATACCGGCTAATAGCGACGGATGTGGTGACCACTAACCAGTCTGCGTAGTATGTTTAACGTTCTATATATAGTAAACTAGATATATAACATGTGGTACGCTGTGTATCATGTCAGATTTTTGTTTTTATATAAATTTTTTTTTTAGATATTGTTAATATTTTTTAATGAAAAAAAACATGTCGGGGTTAATTTGAAGGGACTCGATTATTTTTACAGGTCTAAAAGCAACTCAGATAACCTGTAAAAATATAATTTAACTCAATTTTTCAAGATAATATTTTTTTAATATTAAAATAACAATATATTAGATTGACTTGAGTCAATTTGAGTTAATATGTCAAATCCATAACTTAAGTTATGAGATTATGATAACCCGTAGAAAACAAATTATAAAACTTAATTTATAATCGACTTTATATTGAAGGATGCAATTGAGAAAAAAATAAAAAAAAAGATGTAAAAAAACAAACCGAATCAACCTTTCAAACCCGTGAATTAGATCATAAAACCAAAATAACCCTATAAAAATACTAAAACAAATTACAAAGTTTAATTTTCAATTAATTCAATTTCACGTTGTATAGTAAACTAGATATATAAATTTGGTGTTCGTATAAATCATGAAACAAGGATCATATAGTAGGAAAGCTCTGCAATGATCTTTTAGGTAGGTTTCCAAGACAATCCACCCTTGGGAGATTTTTTAAATATTTTGTTAATGAAAATCTTTGGTGTTCGTATCACATAACTGCAAGCAAAATCTTCAAAACTGAAAAGAAACGGACAGGAAGGGAAATAACATCAAGCTTCTTCAATGCAACTCAAAAGACATTTACCGTGTTTGAAGTTAATTCGAGAGAGATTAATTGGATTGATTCTTATATTTGAGTTAATATCAACTGTAAATTTATCAGACTAGATTTTTGTGTATTATTTGAGACATGTCATAAGTTACATGAGGAATTTTGCTTTTATTATAGTTGGACTGAAAATTAGACATTGTAATCCTTCCATCCATATATGTTGCACCTAATAATTTATCCATACTAGATAGAACAACGTGTTTAAAGTTAGGTCATAAGTTAATGTATAATTTTTGTTTTTTATTTTCTTATGATTTGTAGATTTCTTATTTAATAAGGATTTATCTTCTACAAGGAAAGCATAGGTGACAACAATTATGATTATTTTGGCAAGGGTTTTCATGTGGTCAACTTGTGTTTCCTTTTGTTTAATGTATTTTCTTATTGGTTTCCTTATCATTTAAGGACACTATAGACAATTTTGGACTCATTCTTCTAATGTACAATTTGACGCTAATAACTATAACTTTTAATTTAATCATTGAATTGAACTGAAATTTTATTAGAAGTTTTCAGAGGTCTTGTTTTATATTGGGTTAAAATTTCAAGTTAATTAGACATTTAGAAAGCCTTGAAATAAGGTTTAGAAGCTACTATACGAGAATTGTATTAATTTTCTAAATGATTTAGGATCCTTTTTTCTAATTTTATTTAAAACTCTTTTATTATTTTTTCAGCATTATTTAGCATGTTCTTACCTATTTTTAAAAAATATTATTTAACTTATATTGAGGTTTCAAAAATTAACAAGATATGGATTAATTATTCAAAAATAAAACTTGTGTGTAAGAGTATTCTTTTACCACTCCGACTTATCAAAAAATTAACCAAACTTCATGACATCTTTTATACTTATCGTTCCCATGTTTTAATAGGTGTTGGGTAGAGTTTTGGTTTTTATAATCTTGGTATCTTGGTACATTTTATCATTGTGTTAAATTCAATCACAAGCTTGAATTTAGCTTTCTTAGAAAATATCAATTTGATTGTTGGTTTCTGGATCTTTATACCCATAGGTTTTGTTGCATGTCACCGGTGCGACATCTTTTTAGCGATTTTTTGTTTGTTTGTTTGCTTGATTGAATTCGTTGGAGTCGCCACCTAGTATTTAATTGAGGGCTACTAGGAAACCCGGGTATACTGGTCTTGTCAAAGATTCACAGGTACGGGATTGGTTGTGGTTAGGGAAGGTATTAGCACCCCTAACGCACTTTACCTGAGGTAAGCTACTTTATGGCTTTGATGTGTTAAAGAAGTTTTAAAAATTTTATCTTTTCATTGGATATTAGAAATACGACTTACGTATAAGTTCATAATTCTTAACCATGAGAAAATCAAAATATTAAATTCTTCTTTATTCCTTGCAATTTTATCATAAAAAAACATTCATAAAAAATTCAAAACAACATGTTCACTTTCACTATATATTTTTTCTTTTTCTTTTTTTACATCCACATTTGCACAATACAAATTATAAAAAAAATTCAAAAACTAAACAACAAATACATTAAAAAATTTTAAAATTACAAAAAAGCCCAAAAATAGAATCAGAAATAGTGCAACCACGAGAACAGGGCTGGAAAACCTTCTGGACCTGTATGAACAGTGCTGAAACAGTGCTGGAATAGTGGTGCCGCCATTATGCTGATGAAGGCAACAAAACAGTGGATCGGAAACCTCTTTTTCTTCTCTGTCTTCCTACGCCATCTATGAAGGTCACTGCCACCTGCAACAAGGAGAAACGCACAAACAGTCGATTTTAGGCTTTTATTTCTTTGTTTTTCAGATCTGTTTTTTTTTTTCTCTTCTTCTCCATTTCGGATCTGCTTCTCTCTACATATCGATTCTTTTCTTTTACTTTTCCATTCTTCTCTGTTTCAGGTGGTGGCAAGACAAAGGGGGCTGTCAGCTGCTAGGCTTTTGTCGGGTCTGGCCGGCGGAGATGGAGAAGAGATATGCTGTCGCATCTCTTGAAAATGTGAGAAGCTCGATCAACCTGAAATCCCATTTGGCGATTCTCTTTAACCAAAGCTACCTGAGATCCCATCTGACGACCTCCTTTAACCAAAACCAAAGAAAATGTGTAAAAATTGGTCTCGTTGTAATGGGTGACCTACCCAGGTAAAAAGAATGTGAAAAACGCTCTCTTTGTAATAGGTGACCTACCCAGAGGGAAAGAATATGAAGTGCAGTCTCATTGTAATGGGTGACCTACCCAGATGAAAAAAATATAAAGTATGGTCTCATTGAAATGGGTGACCTACCCATATGAAAAGAATGTGAAGTGACAAGTGTGAAAAGAATAGGACTTACCTGGCGAAGTCCTGAAGGGATGATAGAAGAAGGGCTGGAAAACTTGGTGCTTCTTGATAATTCCTGATCGTCGGGTTTGAAACTCGGGCAAGATTGATCTTTTCATTTATTTGAGATTTTCCTAATGGTAGGGTTCATCTCATCTTCTTCTTATTCCATGATCAAAACTGATTCTTGGTTATCATCAACGCAATCCTTCTTTTTTTTTTCCACAATCTTGCCGAACCTCATTGAAGATTTTTCCTATAACAATTCAAAAACATTTATGCAATGTTTTGAGGTTAGATGACATGCATGCATTCTTACCTGATTTGGAATATAGGTCCCCCTACTTTGATGTCCCATCATCATAAGGTGCCTTTGTTTGCATTCCAAAGCCTTCTTTGTCCTTCTGATTTACCAGCTTATCTGTATGCTAGCCCTCTTCTCAACTGTAAGTGTCGTGCCTATCTTGGGCTATCCACGATGATTACTCCTCTCGTTGTTTATCAAGCATGAATGTGCCCCCAAGTGTGGTGTTGCTTGATTTATCATTTATCTTCTGGATTATCTTGAGAATTGTTCTTTTATTGATTGTGCGAATCGTGCCAACAACCATCAAGATTGTCAATCAGTCATAAACTTGCCTCAAGCTGAAACAATACTCTTCAGGTATATGTTATCATCAACCTTCATGGAACTGTCAAGTCATCCAGACATGCATCTCATAGCTTGTAGTACAAGGTTCATCATTGTAAGCTCAATGTTCTTTTCCAGGGATTCCCCTCAGCTCGTCTAATCAGATTGTGAAAGGAAATGTATCGGCTTCATCGATGATGTTCAATCTATCACCCATATTCATACAGTGAAGTGTGCCTTTAAGCTTCAAAACAGATGGTTCCACAATTAGTCTTGGTGGTGTGCACTTTTTCCAACATTCATTCAAATGCAACTATGCGATAACATCTGTTATAGCCATGTTTCAAAGGATAACCCCAAGATAAAGATATGAAGATGTCCTTCAAGCACAACGTTGTTTTCAATTGCTGATGGAGTTCACTAGATCATGGAATATTTTTTAACAATATTGCCCTCGGTGTGATCTGAATGTTTTCGTTCATTGATTATCTTTCTTTGAACCATATTGTCCTCCGTTTACTGATTTTTCATTTAATCATCTTTCTTTGCCCCCAAGCTGATTTGAATACTGCTTGTTTTTCTTCTCAAGGTCCATTGTATTGCCCCACGGTGTCTCAACTTTTCAAGGAATATTGAGAAGAGTTGATGTCATTTCATGTCAAAGATTCCGCAGATTTAATCAATGTTCTTCTTTGTTCGACAATCTTTCTTGTTCTAGAATCAAATCTCATACTTCAAAGGTCATGTATATTCAAGTCTAATTGTTGAAATGAAATCAGAGAGATATCAGTTTTGGAAAAGATCTTTTGAAAATCAAGCTTTTTTGGTCAAAGACCCAACGCACGTCATTCAATGTAGTCCTTTGATTATCTTGTATTTTGAAAACAGAAATCGACCCGTTGTAAGATTAAAATGGCATTTCCCATGGTTCTTTGTGTCCACTTTAAACTATGATTTTTGGTATATCCTTTTGATGGTTTGTGATGAGGTGACATTTTTTTTTTAATTTAAAAAACAAGATGCTCAGGCTTTATCAAGAAAAGGTGTTTTTTTTCTTAGCATTTATTTTATCAATATGCATAATAACCAGTAGCTTAATTCATGAAGTCACGACCCTTATAGAAAAGCTCTTCCAGTTTTGAGAGCGCCATTTATCAATTCAGATTGCTTACTTGATCGAAAAGAGCTTTTAAAAGCACGTAATGCAGGCTATGGTTCATGACTATGAAAGAAAGGGAAATTCACAAGCTCAAAAAGGTGTTTGAGGGTTTCAAAGACTTAGGATCAACATCAACTATTCATCAATTCTCTTTCTTTTGTTGTCTTTGTAGAGAAAATAACATATAACCTTGTTAACCTCAAAGATCAGAATTCTCTTAACATAGGTCATAAAGCAAATCCAACTTCTTCCTTGATGAATAATCAATCTAATCATTAGAGGCTTTATCATTGATACCAAAAAACAATGTTTGTAACTCGGTATTTTTTTTTTTCTGGTATTGACTTTTGGCATATGCTGTGTCTTTTCTTAATTGAAACCTCTTTTGCCCTTCCTAGGCTTGATAAGCGTTCTCCTTCCTTAATCTTTGACTTGCCTTTAATTGTTGGCAATTTCCACTCTTTTTCTTTTTTTTTATATAGCCTTCCTCAAAGTTTTCTCACATGCCCCCAATCTATGGTTTCTTTTTTTTAGCCCTCTCTTAATAGTTGGACTTTTGTTCTTAGCCTTCCCCCTTATCAATTGATTCTAACATTATCTTTAAAATATCTCTTATTTGCCCCCAGTGTGGGGTGTTATCCTATGGTTTTCTCTGGTTTTGGCCGGGGGAAGGGAGAGTAAGTGTTCTGTGGAAATTGGTTGGTTCGGGTGGTGGCTGGCTTTGAAAGTGATGGGTTTAGGGTTAAGGTTTTTCTTTTTGTGTTTTTTCTAATGTTTTAAAATTGCCCCCCCTCTTGTGTGTGTTGTAGAGACCAGTATTTATAGGTAAAAATATTGCTAGGTTTCCAACTTGGTCCCTCAACTTTCTTTTTTTATAAATTTTGATTTTTCTTATTTTTTTGTATTTTCTGAACACGAGCAATATCAACATCGACTCAATGAGGAAAATCAATTATTTTAAAAATGACACGTTAAAAGTCGAACGCATTCTAAAAACCCTTTAAAATTTAAATTCTTTTGATACAATGCTAAAAACAACGCAAATATATTAAAAATGTATTTTTTTGGATTTTCGTTGTTTTTCTTTATTTTTTGGATTTTTCTGAAAATTCATCAAAACATGGGTTAAAAATTAGGTAGCAACATGTTTCGCATTAGGTGGTATCAAATCAAGGCTCTAAAATCATGTTATATCCATTTAGTTTTTAGTTTTTGTATTATTTCATCATTGTCATTATATAAAAATCTAGTTGCGACAAAAGTTGAAAAAATATAGATTATTTATGATGTAGTTGTTTACAATTTAAAAAAAGAAGAAGAAGGAAAAAGAAGATCAAAATCACAAAATCAAGTTAATGTGTTTTCCAAAAGCAAGCCAACATCAAAACAAGGTATGATTTGAGGTCAAATCATTTTCAGGAGAGGGGGAATGAAATGAATCAACGAGCATCACCATATGATCCATTAGAGATACCAATTAGGCTTATTACAAGGTCTAAAACTTAGAGGATCCAAGAGGAATTAATTGGGTTGATTCTAGATATTAGGGTTAATAAATTGTAAATATGCTTGACTAGACCTTTGTGCACTATTTGAGATATATCTGAAGCTACAGAAGAAATTTTGCTTCGATTCTAGTAAGGATGAAAACTAGACATTGTAATTTTTCCATCCATATATGATAGATCCATTAATTAATCTAGAAGAGATAGGACAACGTGTTTAAAGTCATGCCAAAAGTTATTCTATGGGTTTTGCAATTTGTTTCCTTATAATTTATGGACTTCTTATTTAGTAAGTATTTTATTTCTACAAGGAAAGCATATGTGACAACAATTATGATTATTCTAGCAAGGATTTCCATGATAGCAACTCATGTTTATGTTTATTTTATGGATTTTGCCATTTACAAGGTTTCCTTATCATTCAATGACATTAGAGGCAGCTTGGGGCTTATTTTTCCTAATGCACATGTTTATGCTAACAAGTATAACTTTCAAACCGACCATTAGATCTAGCTAAAAGTTTATCAAAACTTTTTAGAGATCTTGTTTTATATTGAATTATAATTTCACGTCAATCATGCATTGAAAAAGCCTTGTGATAAGGTCCACAAACAACTCTATAGGAATTGTATTAATTTCCTAGTTGATTTATTATTCTTTTTCTATTTTATTTAGAACTCTTCATTATTTTTCCAATATTTTTTAGGATGTTCTTACCTATTATAAATAGAGTTATTTAGCTTGTATTTAGATTTTAAATTTGATAAGAGATTGATTGATTATTCAGAAATAAAACTTGTATGTGAGAGCTTGCTCTTACTCTTGGTTCCTTATGAAACTACTCTAACTTATCAAAGAATTAACTAAGTTTTGTGGCATAAACCATGCTTCTTGTTCACATCTCTTAATAGGTATTGGGTAAGGGTTTGGATTTTATAGTCTTGGTGTCTCGGTACATATTATTGTTATGTCAAGTTATACTATAAACTTGAATTTAACTTTTTTATAATGTGTCGATTGATTGTAGATTTTTGAATCTTTGAGGTTTGCATAAAAAAGAAAGCTTAGAATGTCATATGCTTCCATGGAATACCCAGACATTAGGATGGATATGTAATCATTGTTCCTGCAGGGAAACCATTCCTTTAGCACCCGTTCAGTGAGAGCAGCATTTAGAATACAAATAAGCTAGCTCTTCACCCAAGTAGATCGCCCTATCCATTAATGAGCTTTCTCCCAAGTGGACTTCCTATCTACTAAGTTAAGGGCCTTTTCCCAATAACAAACCTTGGGCCAAATCCAAATCTTGTGTAAATTCCCAAAGAGCCCATCATTGGCACACACCATAATAAATTGTTGCAACCTCTCAGAAGTCAATGTGGCACCTAGCTTTCTCGATAATAACGAAGTAAGTATAGGGCATACCTTGTTAGCATGATGCATATCTTGTGAGTACAATGTCAACCTTTCTCACCAATAGTTGTGACGCCTAACCTTCTTGTATTTCTACAACTTCAAGTTCTATGATGTGATTTTATGTAATGAGGGTGTATAAATAGCTCAAGTCACAAGTAATAAGATACATGACTGAACAAGGCAACTGTTGCGATGTCGCGGTCGCAAAAATTAATTACCCTAGCTTCAAACACAACACACAAGATAGTATAGAGCAAGCAAGGGGTCGATCCCACGAGGAAGTTCAAGTTAGATTTTTATGCTAGATGATATACAATTTGGGGGGGGAGGGTTTGGACGTTATCTAGGGTAAAGCAAAAGAAAACAGAAAACTATCAAACGAAATTTAATAAAATCAAAAAATTATCAAGAGAACAAACCTTGGTCACAAGCACACATCCACCTATAGAAATCAGAACTGATCATGGAAACGAAACATCAATTTATATTTTGAATATTTTTCTCTTCTAAACATTGGTTAGTTAACGGATCCGCCGTATAACTAACCCTAACCATCAAACAACCACAGTGTCCGCACTAGTAATTTAATTTAATGGCAGCCTTAGGAACTAGATAAGTTGATTAATCAAGAAAACATAATTGTCCGCAGTCTATGTTTGATTTGATTGAATGTTCTCCTTAAGCTTAATAACGTAGATCCGCCACAATTATTAAACTCAGTTGCTTCACGAAATATTGGTTTAGATGCTTTGAAATGTAATTTGGACTTGTTTCTTCACGAAACCTATTTGCTGGCAAAATTCAGATGTCATCTTTGAAAAATCATATCTCCCTCATATGACATTTTTTTTGGCTGAAATTTGGAGATTGTATAGACCTTTGAGTCATGAATCCAAAACAATTGAGTTTGCATCAATTGGAGGTCTGTAGCTCCAGATATTCAAGTTGGAATGGACGAAGGTCAACACTGGCAGATTGCGAGATTTGACTTTGAAGGCTGTGATTTTCATGCTCTTCCTTATTTTATTTTCTTGCCTTAGATGTGCAGAAAGCTATGGATGTTAGCTTTTTAATGCCACTAGAATCACTTTATTTCAACCTCTAGAGCTCACGCTCTGCACAAAACATCGACTGAAGGTCAAATTTGCCAATTATCTCCAATTTACTCCTTTCTGCATCTTTCATCCAAAAGTGCCTTCAAAACATAAAACAAAGAATATCAAGGCATTTTATATATAAAAAATAGGCAAAACACTAGTTATATGTGGGTGAAACTATCGAATAATATTGTTGCATCAAATACCCCCACACTTAGCTCTTGCTCGTTCTCGAGAAATGATAGGTAAAATCAAATTGAAGTTAAATTAAATGAAATCACTATGACTAATCTTCTAATCTCCCATCAATATCCAAGAATATATGCATTATAAACAAGAACACAATTAAGAAGGATAAAGAGTATAAATTTTCATGAATTTATTTACATGCAAACTTCAAAATTCAATTAATCGTCGAGATTTAAATGAAATCTATGCCATGCCAAAGTGATAGGTCCTCTCATTGATATACACTCCAACACTCACGTGTTTAGGGCTTATGTGTTTAAATCTCTCAAATTCAATCAATGAATATGTTCTACCATAAGCTTGCTCTTCAATCTCATCTCCATTAATAACATATTACAAACAATGCATGAATCAAAAGGTCTTATTTTCTGGTTGTAATGGGGCTAAGGTAAAGGTGAGGTAAAAGAGAGTAAAAGAAAAGGTTCAAACCAAAGAAAGTAGAGCATTCTGAAAAATGATATTTCAAACAAGATATTCCATCAAAGCACATAAATTTTCCATCTTTAATCACCAATGCTTAACTTCTTTTGATTTCAAGCTTTTTCAATATAAAATCTTAAGAACATAAAGGAACACTTTTTTCTTTTTCTTTTTCTTTTTTCTTTTCTTTTTCTTTCCTTTTTTTTTTACCTTTGGCAACTTTGCCCATCTTTTCATCAAACATCACTTCTTCTTTCTTTTCACATAATTTCCAACCATAATTCCATGAGATATCATAAGTATATGCTCTACTAATCCTTGGCCAAGGGAAAAGGAAAACATATAAAAAGTTAAGGCTTATACATGGA